>Ga0307478_10000064_pt1 | contig 124939 bp, 125 predicted proteins | sample atmos_gasesECM4C_2_FD_203713 | JGI IMG/M metagenome (GOLD analysis project Ga0307478, IMG submission 203713) | Hardwood forest soil microbial communities from Morgan-Monroe State Forest, Indiana, United States - atmos_gasesECM4C_05 | ecosystem: Environmental > Terrestrial > Soil > Temperate...
GGCAGGCATTGCGCGTTGCCACCCGTGGCGGAGCCGCGTGCCTCGGGCGGGACGACGTCGGCTCGCTCGAAGTTGGCAAGCGCGCCGACATCGCGCTCTTCGCGACCGACGGCCTGGCCTTTCGCGGGGCGGAATCCGACCCGGTGGCCGCGCTCGTCTTTTGCAATCCGGGGTCAGTGCAACATCTATTCGTCGAGGGGAAACCCGTCGTCCACGATGGACAATTGGTCAACCTCAGCGAGGCCACCATGATCTGGGCATGAGCTCGCTGGGATTCTCCCTCCCCCGCCTGCGGGGGAGGGCTGGGGTGGGGGCTTGAGCGTCAATGTCCGCCGGCAGGGCGGCGTCGGCGAGTCCGTCAAGCGGGTCGACGGTATCCCTAAGGTGAAGGGCGAGTTTGAGTACGCCAGCGACCTCCACCGCGACGGCATGTTATTTGGCGCAACCCTGCGCAGCCCACACCCATACGCAAAGATCGTCTCGATCGATACGTCGGCCGCTGCCGCGGCCCCCGGCGTCGCGGCCGTGCTCACGCATGCCGATGTCCCTGGCAAGCCAACCTTCGGGCTCGACGTGCAAGACCAACCGGTGCTGGCGAATGAGGTCGTTCGTTACGCCGGTGAGGCGGTGGCGATCGTCGCTGCGGAAGACCCGGAGCTCGCCCGCACCGCGCTGGAAAAGATCGCGGTCAATTACAGGATTTTGACGCCCGTGACCGACATGGAGCAGGCGCTCGAGAAAAGCGCGGCCCCCGTCCATCCGCAGGGCAATATCGTGCGCGCGCTGACCATTATTCATGGCGATCCCAATGCGCGCGCGGACGTCTGGGTGGAGGGAATGTACGAGACCGGCATGCAGGACCAGGCACCACTGGGCCCGGAGGCGGGCCTCGCGGTGCCGGCGCCCGATGGCGGTGTCGACCTCTTCATCGCGACCCAGTGGCTGCACGCCGATCTCGAGCAACTCGCCCCCTGCCTCGACCTCCCTCCCGGGAAAGTGCGTCTTCACCTCTCGGGCGTCGGCGGCGCGTTCGGCGCTCGCGAGGATGTCAGCATGCAGATCCACGCGTGCATGCTCGCGCTGCGAACCCGGCGACCGGTGAAGATGAGCTACGGGCGGCAGGAGTCGTTCTTCGGCCATGTCCACCGCCACCCGTCGCGGATCTGGATGCGGCATGGCGCGAGCCGCGACGGCAAGCTTGTCAACGTCCAGGCTCGACTGCTGGTCGATGGCGGCGCCTACACATCGACGTCGCCAGCGGTCATCGGCAACGCCACCACGTTTGCCGCTGGCCCTTACGAGGTCCCCAACGCGCGGCTGGTCGGGACCGCGGTGTTCACCAACAACCCGCCCTGCGGGGCGATGCGCGGCTTTGGCGCCGTGCAGGCCTGTTTTGCCTATGAAGCGCAGATGGACAAGATGGCCGCAGCGCTCAACATCGATCCGATCGAGCTCCGCCTGAAAAATGCCTTGCACTCGGGCTCCGTGCTGCCGACGGGCCAAGCGATCGCCGGCGTCGCTCCGGTACGCGAATGCCTGCAGCGGCTGCAGGCGCTTCCGCTTCCGCCCGATGAGTCGGCGCTCGACCGCGATCCGATGCTGCTGCCCGGCGGCGCCGGCAATGTGGGTCACGGCGAAGCGCTCAAACGCGGCGTTGGCGTCGCGGTTGGCTACAAAAACCTCGGCTACAGCGAAGGCTTCGACGACTCCTCGGAGGCATGGGTGCGCGTCTCGGTCGACAACGAGGGGCCGCTCGCCGAGGTGAAGACGGCGGCGGTCGAAGTCGGCCAGGGACTCGATACGATCATCACGCAAATTGTTCGTAGCGAGCTGGGCGTCGATCGGGTCACCTTGCGCCAACCGGATACGGCGATCGGTTCCGCCGGCTCCAGTTCCGCCTCGCGCCAGACCATGATGACCGGCGGCGCGGTGCAGCTCGCCTGCCAGGCGGTGCGCGCCGAGATCGACCGGCAGGGTGGCCTGGCGGATCTCCGCCGGCCGGTGGAGGCCAGCCGGGTTTTTCATCACCGTTCCACCGGCAAGCTCGATGCCAATGGTCAGGGCGATCCGCATGTGACATTCGCCTTCGGGGCCGCGCGCGCCGTTGTCGAGGTCGACGTGGACCTCGGACTGGTCCGCGTCGTGCAGCTGGCGGTGGCACAGGATGTGGGTCGGGCCCTCAACCCCCAGAGTGTGCTGGGGCAAATCGAGGGGGGCAGCGCCCAGGGCCTGGGCCTCGCGTTGATGGAGGAAATCGCGCTGGTCGATGGCCAGGTCAAGAATGCGTCGTTCACCGACTACCTGATCCCTACCATCCTCGATATGCCGCCCGTGGTATCCGAAATCATCGAGGAGACGGAGCCTGGCTTACCCTACGGCGCCAAGGGGGTTGGTGAACCATCGACCGTCGTGGTCCCGGCCGCCGTGGTCGCTGCCCTGCGCCACGCGACTGGCCGGGAGTTGCGACGGGCCCCGGTCAAGCCGGATGACCTGGTCGGATTGTGAGCGACCTGGCCACGGTCTCGACGCATGTGCTCGATGTCGCCTCGGGAAAACCGGCAGCCGGTGTCCGCGTCACGCTGGGAACGCGCACTCTCCTCACCGACGCCCAGGGGCGGATCGCCGACCTCAGTGGCGGCGGCATCAATCCAGGGTCGTACCGATTGTTGGTTGAGGTCGGGGCGTACTTTGGGAGCGCCCCGCATCTTTTCGAGACGCTCGCGCTCGAGCTCCAACTCAGCGAAGCCCGCCATTACCACGTGCCGCTGCTGATCGCGCCCTATTCCTGCACCACCTACCGGGGTATCTGATGACCACGCTGGAGGAGGCGCTCGAGGGCTCCACCCCTCTGGCCCAGAAGGTCAGGGCTGCCGGGCCGTATCGAAGCGCAGCCCAACTCATCGCGCAAATGCGCGCCATGCTGCCCACGCTGACCGACGAGGAAAAAGTGGCGACCCTCAACGCCCATCCCCGCATCGGCGACGACCCGCAGCGCTTGTCCACCCGCTCCCTCAAGGAGCAGGGGGCGGGTCAGCACCCGGAACTCGCTCGACTCAATGACGAATACGAGCGTCGCTTCGGCTTCCGTTTCGTCGTCTTCGTCAACCGCCGGCCCAAATCCGATCTCGTCAAGGTCCTGCAGGCGAGGCTGCGTCGTTCGCGTGACGAAGAACTACAGGAGGGCCTGCGTGCCATCGTGGCGATCGCCGAGGAGCGGCTCCGCTCGTGAACGCCGACATCCACTACGGCAAGCACAACGTCTCCTTCTATCGCGCTCGGCCCGGCCGCGCCCTGCTTGGCGGTCGCGTCAGCATCGATGTCTTCGGCGACAACTTCATGCCGGCCTACACCGAGGGCGACAACCGCGAGGTGGTGGCCACCGACACGATGAAGAACTTCGTCTATGCAATGGCGCTCGAGTACCCGGGGGTCAGTCACGAGGGCTTCGCGGCATTCCTGGGCCGCCGCTTGCTCGAAACCTATCCACAGATGAAGACGCTACGTATTTTTCTGCGCGAGGTGCCCTTCGCGGTCCACAGCGACAAACTGCTGAGTCCGCTCGACGATGACTACGGAACCGTGGAGCTGGAGCTGGGCCGTGAAGGGCTTCGTGAGCTCCGCTGCGGCCGCCGTAATCTGCGGCTGCTCAAACTCACGGGGAGCGCCTTTCGCGACTTTGCCCGCGATGCCTACACGACCCTGCCAGAGGTCTCGGATCGTCCGCTCTTCATCCATCTCGACGTGCACTGGCGGTACCAGGCGATGGAGGAAGGTGTCAACGACCGCAAGGGACGCATCGACTCAGAAGCGGTCCGGAAAGCCGTGATCTCGACCTTCGATGACTTCGTCAGTATGTCGATCCAGCACCTCGTCTACGAGATGGGCACTCGATTGCTGGAACGCTTTTCCGGCATGAGCGAAGTCTCGTTCGACGCCGAAAACCGACTGTGGGACACGTCGAAGGTGTCGGAAACCGACCCGAAAAGCCGGGTCTTCAGTGATCCGAAACCCGCCCACGGCAGTATCGGCCTTACGCTTAGACGCGATGCTTGAGATCACGGTCGGCTCGCTTCGTTTCACCGCGCGCTGGGAGGCGCAGGCCGCGCCGAAGACCTGCGCCGCGTTACGCAAGCTGCTCCCGCTGCGCGCACGGCTGGTGCAGGCCCGCTGGAGCGGTGAATCGGCCTGGGTGCCGCTCGGCGACCTCGAGACCGGGCTGGGCTTCGAGAACCACACCAGCTACCCGTCGGCGGGTCAGCTGCTGCTCTACCCCGGCGGAATCAGCGAGACGGAGGTCCTCTTCCCGTACGGGTCGACCAGCTTCGCGAGTAAGGCGGGGCCGCTGGCCGGGAACCATTTCGCGACGATCGAGGAGGGCCACGAGCTCCTGGCCGAACTCGGCCGCCGCGTTCTCTACGACGGCGCTCAGGAGATCGTTTTCAGCGAAGGCTGAGCCGCGAAGCGTGCCAGCTCGTCGAGGTAGGCGCGTTTCTGGTCGTCGGCGAGGAACGATGCCACGAACGAATTCTTCGCCAGCTGGAGCACCTGATCCCTGCCGAGGTTGAGGGCCTCGGCGGACGCCGCCAAGTTCTCGGCGACGTAGCCGCCGAAGTAGGCGGGATCGTCGGAGTTCACCGTCACCAGCAGGCCGCGGTCGAGCAGTTGCTTGAGATTGTGAGATTTGAGATTGGGAAAGACCTGGAGTTTGACGTTGGACAGGGGACAGACCGTCAGGGGAATCTGCTCCTCGACCAGGCGCGAGACCAACCGCCCGTCCTCGATCGATCGCACCCCGTGGTCGATCCGCCGGACCTTCAGAATGTCGAGCGCTTCCCATACGTACTCAGGCGGTCCTTCTTCGCCAGCGTGCGCGACCGCCAGCAAGCCAGCGTCGCGGGCGCGGTCGTAAACGCGTCTGAATTTCACCGGTGGGTGACCAACCTCGGACGAGTCGAGGCCGACCGCCAGGAGCCAGTCGCGGTAGCTCAGGGCCTCGTCGAGCGTCCGCATCGCCGCCTCCTCGCTCAGGTGTCGCAGAAAACAGAGGATGAGTCCGCTCGTGAGGTTGAGGCGTGCGCGACCCTCCTCCAGCGCTCGATGAATCCCCGTCACAACGATTTCGAAGCTCACACCTCGATCGGTATGCGTTTGCGGATCGAAGAAGATCTCGGCATGGCGGACGCCCTGGGCGGCGACCCGCGTCAGGTATTGCCAGGTGAGGTCGTAGAAATCCTGCTCATGCAACAGGACCTGGCAACCCGCGTAATAGATGTCGAGGAACGATTGCAGGTCCTTGAAGACGTAGGCCCGGCGAACGTCCTCAATTGACGCGTACGGCAAGGTAACGCCGTTTCGGCGCGCGAGCTCGAACATCAACTCCGGCTCGAGCGTGCCCTCGATGTGAAGGTGCAGTTCCGCCTTTGGCAGCTTGCGCGCGAAATGGGCCAGGTCCCCGGCGGAGGCCTGCGTCACGAGTACTCGAGGTGACAAAGGTCGGCGCGGCCTGCCGCCAGGATGGTATTGACGTCGTCAGCGGTCGTGATGTTTCCAGTGGCGAGCGTAGGAATGCCGGCCTCGTTGCGGATCCGGTCGCTGGCGGGAACGCCAAACAGGCGCCGGTAATCTGGGCGGCTTTCCCAGATCGTTTGACCCATCACGGCGTGAACCAGGTCGCAACCGTGCGCTCTGAGCAGGGCGGCGATCGCGACCGCCTCGTCGAGGTCGTTCCCTCCCGCCGCCCAATCGCTGGCGGAAATTCGAACCAGCAGGGGTCGCTCCCAGGTGGTGCGAACTAGGTCGAGCACTGCAAGCGGAAGGCGCATGCGGTTCTCCAGCGAGCCGCCGTACTCGTCGGTTCGTCGATTGGTCAGCGACGAAATGAAACCGGCGACGAGATAGCCGTGCGCGAAGTTGAGCTCGAGCGCATCGAAACCGCAGCCCGCAGCTGCCTTCGCCGCCAGGGCAAAGACCTTCACCAGATGGGCGATGTCGCGCCCCGTCATCTCTTTCGGTAAGGCGGCATGCGGCGTGTACGCGATTGGCGAGGCCGCCAGGAGTCGCCAGCCACCATGCCGCAGCGGCCGATCGACGCCCTCTGAGCGCGGCCGCATCGAGCCGCGGCGACCCGCATGACCCAGTTGCAGCGCCACGCAGCTGCCGGCTTTGTGGACACGCTCCACGGCCAGCTTCAGTCGGTCCTGCGTCGTCTGATCGATGACCGGCGTCTCCGGCGTGATCCGTCCGTCCTCCGTCACGCTGACGAACTCGCTGATGACCAGGCCGGCCCCTAAACGGGCGGCCGACTCAAGGTCCGTCCCAGCAGCCACCACCACCCGGTTCGGCAGAGTCAGGCCACCGATTTGGAGAGGGGCGAACATCGGGGGTGGACTCAGGCGCAGGGCTCCATCGGGCGAACCGATCGCGGCAGCGGCGAACCAGGAGTCCACCGCGCGCACCAGTTCCGGATCACGCTGGGTCAGGTTGACATAGGTGATCCGCCGGCTGCGAGTCAACAGGTTGAAGGCAAACTGGCGGGGATCGAATTGGGCATAGCGCGACACGTGCTCGAAGTAGCTCGAGCTCTCGAGTGCGGCCTCCTGGAAACGCTCCACGACGGGTTGCCGCTCCATCTCGTAATCGTTGAGGGCCGCGGCGAGATCGCGGTGCCGCCGCAGGGCGTCGACAAGCGCGATGCTGTCCTCCATGGCCAGCTTCGTGCCCGATCCAATTGAAAAGTGTGCGGTGTGGGCGGCGTCGCCCAGTACGACGACCTTGCCATGGTGCCAGGTATCCTGGCGCAACGTGGCGAAGTTGAGCCAGAGCGAGCGGTTCGACATCAGCCGACGGCCGCGCAGCTCTGGTTGAAACAGGGCCTCGCAATAGGCGATGCTATCCGCCTCGCTCGCCGACTCCAGCCCGGCTCGGCGCCACGCTTCCTCGGGGCACTCCACGATGAAGGTGCAGGTGTGCGCATCGAACGGATAGGCGTGGACCTGGAACAGGCCGTCGTCATTTCGACGGACGATGAACGTAAACGCGTCGAGCGGCATGTCGCTTCCGAACCAGACGTATTTCGTCGGGTGCATTACGATCTGGGGCTTGAAAAACTCGCCGTAGGTCCGTCGAACCAGGCCATTGATGCCGTCGGCGCCGACGATCAAATCGGCGCCCTCGAGCTCGGCGAGATCTCGCACCTCTCGTTCGAACTCGAGGCGCACCCCCAGCGCACGGCAGCGCCGCTGGAGGATGTTCAGCAAGACCTTGCGCGAGATGCCGGTGAAGACGTGCCCGCGCGAGCGGATCTTCGTCTCCCGGTAATAAATATCGATCGCGTTCCAGCGCGCGAAGCTCTCGCCGATCTCGGTAAACGTCTCGTAGTCGGCATCCCGCAGCGCACCGAGCGTCTCCTCGGAAAAGACCACACCCCAGCCGAAGGTCGCATCGGCTGGATTGCGCTCAACCACGACGACCTCGTCAGTCGGGTTGGCCTTCTTCGCCAGCAGCGCGAAATAGAGTCCAGAGGGTCCGCCGCCGAGGACGGCGTAACGCACAGCTTTAGCCGATTACCTCGGCTAGCCGGTCGACCTGCTCGATGCCGGAGACCGTCGGGAACAGCACCAGCTCATCGCAACCGGCATCTTCGTAGCCGCGGATGAAGTCGGCGATCGCACCCGGCGAGGTGAGATTTCCCGCAGCGATCTTCTCCGCGAATGGCCCGGTGAACGCGTAGTAATGGCGCAAGTACTTTACGCCCGCGTCGGCGGTGCCATCGCCGAGCGCGAAATAGCCCATTCCCCACAGACGCGGCCGGCCGGGCCGGCCCAGGTCGGACCAGGCGGAGACGGCCTTGGCCGCGGCCCCGGCAAACGCGCGCGGCGGTCCGCCGCCGTGCATGTAGCCATCGGCGTAGCGTGCCATGCGGGCCAGCGCCTCGCCGCTCGAGCCACCGACTAGCAAATGTGGACCGGGTGCCTGCGGGGTCGGCCCGATCTGTCCGTCCGCCCAGATGTCGCGGATCGCTTCCAGCTGCTCGCCAAAGCGGCGGCCACGGCCGCGGCTATCGATACCCGACGCCCGGTAATCCTCGCCGCGTGCGCCAACCGCCAATCCCAGGGTGAGCCGGCCGTCCGAGAGGGCATCCAGCGAGGCGGCCTGCTTGGCCAGCATGACGGTATTGCGCAGTGGGGCAATCACGACCATCGTGGCCAGCCGCACTCGCCGGGTCACCGCGGCGGCAGCGGCCAGCGCCGTAAATGGCTCGTAATTCTGGTAGGCGACGCGGTCGACCACCCCAAGACTGCTAAAGGGACCGGCGTCGGCGCGCTTCGCCCATTCCAATAGGAGCTCTCCGCTGATTCCAGATGTGGAGGTCGGCAGGCCGACCCCGATGTTCATGTATCCGTCGCTCCTTCGGAGGAGATGATAAGTTTTCCCGGATGAGTGCGTTCCGCGGGTCGGCAGCGCCGACGCCATCGTGGAACCACTTTCGCTTCGCCGTCAAGGACGGCGTGGCGACTCTTACGTTTGACCGTCCCCAACGCTTGAACGCGCTGACCTTCCAGGTTTACGCCGATCTCCGCGACCTGCTGACCGAACTGCCGCAGCGCGACGACGTCCGCGTCCTGGTTATCACTGGCACCGGAAGGGGCTTCAGCTCTGGCGGCGACGTCAACGAGATCATCGGCGAACTGCAAAAGATGGACCCGCGCGACCTGCTGGCCTTCACCCGTATGACCGGCACCGTTACTCAACGAATGCGCGACCTCCCCCTCCCGATCATCGCCTCGGTCAACGGCGTCGCGGCCGGGGCGGGGGCTGTGATCGCGCTGGCGGCCGACCTGCGCATCATGGCCGCCTCGGCGACGTTCTCGTTTCTCTTCACCAAGGTCGGGTTATCCGGTGGGGACATGGGCTCCGCATATTTGCTGCCACGCCTGGTCGGGTTGGGTCGAGCCAGCGAACTGCTCCTGCTCGGCGAAATCGTCACGGCACAGCGAGCGCTTGCCATCGGCCTGGCCAATGACGTGGTCGAGGATAGCGAGCTCGCTGCGCAAACCGCCGGACTGGCTAAGAGGCTTGCGGACGGCCCTGCCCTCGCCTATGCCGCCACGAAGATGCTGATCTCGAAACAGTTGGACATGAACATTGGCGGCGCGCTGGAGCTGGACAGCATGACGCAGGCCCTGCTGATGAAGAGCGCCGACCATGCCGAGTTTTACGCGGCGTTCCGCGAAGGCCGCGAAGCGAAATGGACCGGCCGGTAACCAGCCCGCACGAGATCCGCAACCCCGAAACCCTTCCCGCTCCAAGAGGTTTCTCTCACGCGATCATCGCGCAGGGCGGCCGCACCATCTACCTGGCGGGCCAGACGGCGCAAACGGCCGACGGGACGATCGCTGGAGCCACGATGGCGGAGCAATTCGATGTTGCCGCGGGCAATGTCGTCAAGGCGCTCGAGGCCACCGGGGCGCACCCGCAGGACCTGGTGAGCATGCAAATCTTCGTGACGGACATCACCGAATACCAGCGCGCGTCGAAGCAAATCGGCGAGGCCTATCGGCGGCACTTTGGTCGTCACTACCCCGCCATGGCGCTACTCGAGGTCAGCCGACTCTTCGACCCGAAGGCGAAGGTCGAGTTGATGGCGATCGCCGTCACTACCTGAGGGCCCCGGGTTCGCCCCGAGGCCCCTGCGGCACATCTAACCCGGCTTATCGCCGCTCTCGGCCCACCTTCTGTATCCCTAAAGCCGCAAGTTGCGGGCGGCAGATTACGGTCTCTGCTTCAGCGTCCCGAAGCCTTTTCTATTACGCCGACGTCGGGACCTTGATCGAGATCTAGCGTCGCGACGCTTCAAACCACCGCTCGAGTTCGTCAAGGAGATTCTCGGCGATTCTCCGGACCTCTCTAGCAATCCTTGCCTGGCTTTGGCCGGCCCGGGTTCGCTCGCCGGCTTCCTCGATGATGATGTGAAAAACGCTTCCCAGGGCTATCCCCTGTAGCCTTGCAATCTCGGGACGGACATCCGAGGTGTCGGCAACTGCCTGCGCGATCGCAGCCGCCTGCCCGTCGATCATCTCGAGCACCAGGCCACGGACGGCTGGGCTGATGGCGGCGAGATAGCCAATCTCACCGCGCCATTGGTCCGGCGGGATGTCACGAATCATGCCGGGCGTCTCCAGGACGAAGTCGCGAATTGCGACCGCAGGAGTAATGCCGGCTGGCCGAGAGCGAATCAGTTCCGCGAACTTCTCCCGAACCAGGTCGTCCCGATCGGTGACCAGTTGGGCCTTGGTCGGGAAGTAGTTGTATACGGTCTGCTCGGCTACGTCTGCCTCGAGTGCCACGTCGCTCACGGCGACGTTCTCGTAGCCTCGCTCCGCAAACAGCCGCGCCGCGCAATTCGCGATCAACTGTCGGGTGCGCGCCTTCTTGCGCGCCCGCAGTCCCTCAGTCGCGAGCGGTTGAAACGGACTTGCGATCGACAATCTTAGGGCGTACTATAACATTAGTGCTGGCTCTAAGGGACGTGGACGCCACCGCCTGCACCGGCAGCGCACGTGACCGGTTGCCATCGCAGGCCGCCCCGGTGGGCAAGGCCATCAATGCCTGGCGCCCTGAATTCTCAAGGCGTATAGACAACTCGGGGGTTATGTTGCGGCCGGCCGCGACCGCGCGCGAGCACCTACTAATCCCGACGATGCGGGTAAGACGTGAATGACCAACAACTCCGACACTCCCCGCCGCCAGGGTGGGTTCGAGGCCTGCGCCATTCATTTCCGCGTGCCGCGTGACCGAAGTCGGTGGACTTCGCCAGTGGCCAATGAAGGGAGATAGAAACTATGGCACTAAGTGAAAGACCAAACCAGTTGTCTTCTGTCGACTTCCTGACGCCAATTCACAAAGCCCTTCGTTTAATGATCTACGACGTTGGAAGTAGACTGCAAACCACAGATTTTTCCGATATCGCCGAGAGCCAGCTTCTGCTGAACGAGCTGATTTACGAGTTTTCGTCAGCTCTCTCCGCGAGTTGCATTCTTTGCCTCCTGCACAGTCACGCCAAGGCAGAGGACCTCTATCTGTTTCCCGCAGTTGAAAAGGCTGATTCGAAGTTGATCACCGACCTGCTGCACGAACACCACGGGTTTTCCACGGAGTTGCGAGACATTGCGACGATGTGCGATGAGCTGAAAGGGGTCGAATCTTCAGCTCAGCGGATCGCCCGAGGAAAACAGCTGACTCTCGCTGTTAATGACTTCTTTGCCCGATACATGACTCATTTGGTTCGCGAGGAGAAGGAACTGATTCCGCTAATGAATAGGTACTTGACTGACGACCAACTCATGTCAATCAGGGACGCGATGTCGGGGCATCTGTCTCCTGACCGGTTCACCGGCTTTATGAAGTGGATGCTTGCATCGCTGAACCCGACCGAGCTGGCGAAGATGTCTATCGAAGTCAAGAGCAAGGCCCCGGATGTTCCGGCAGAAGTGTCTGCGCGGGTCGGGGCGTCATCCGGCCCGGCTCGGTCGGGTTTCGAGAAGGTGGCGGCTACGTCAGAGATACCAAACGGAAGCATGAAGCAGGTCAGTGTTGGCGGAATCGAGGTGATGCTGGCCAACGTCAACGGGACTTTTTATGCTCTCAGCAATAAATGCACCCATGCTGGAGGGCCACTCGCGAAGGGCAAGCTCGAGGGCTTCGTAGTTCAGTGTCCATTACACGGTTCAAAGTTCGACGTTAGGACCGGCGCCGTTGTCGGACCCCCGGCGCAGATTCCTGAGCGAGTGTTTGGGGTCAAGGTGGAAGGGAAAGACGTCTTGATAAATGTGGACTAGATGACGACGGAAAAACTCGAGACCCGCAGACTCTTTGCGAACGCGGCAGCGAGCCGGCCGAGGACGCTCGTAGGCAACATTGACGGGTACAGCGCGTCTGGCGCCCGTAAGCGCGGAAGAAGTGGTTCGAGTGCACCACGGCAGTAAAGGCGACAACTCGGCTTTGCCTACTGGCAAGCCGCCCGAGCCGATTGCGGCAACCGGATCCCGCGAGCCGCCAGGCAAGTCTCCATCAGGCACGCGCCTGCCGCGGCGCCGGGGCGCGGCGACTGTCTCCATCGTCAATCCCGAGGGCGGCGGTGGTGACCGTCATCTTCGCCGGGAGAGGAGCGCCCGTATGGTGACCGAGCATTCCAGGCGCCTGGGTTGGCTGCGGCGAGCGCGCTCCTACCTGCGCAACGCCGACCCGGTGCTGGGCAGGCTCATCGACGACCGGCCGGACTTCGACTTTGCCCAAGCGCGTCTGGACAACCCCTTCGGCCTGGTGCTGCCGACGGACCTGTTCGGCGCCCTGCTGTTCCAGATCACCGGCCAGCAGCTGTCAATCCCAGCGACCCGCCGGAACCTGGCCCGTGTCGAGGCGCTGTTCAGGGGCCATCTGCCATCAGCCACCGAACTGATGGGTATCGATCCCGCCAAATTGCGCAAGGCCGGGCTATCGTGGCGGAAGGTCGGCACGCTGCGCGACCTCGCACGGCGCCTGACGGACGGGCGGCTGGACCCGAAACTGCTGACTAGCCTGCCCGATAACGAGATCGTGGAAGAACTCACCATGATCCCGGGGATAGGCCCCTGGACCGTGCACGGCGCCCTTCTCCTGCTCGGCCGAGAAGACGTTGTCGTGCCGGGCGACCTGCGGGTGCGCAAGGCCGTCAAGGCCGCGTACCGGCTCGACCACCTCCCAACCCAGCAGGAGGTCCTCGCCATCGCGGCCAAATGGCGCCCCTACCGCAGCCTGGCGACCAGTTACCTGTTCACCGCCACTGTCGCGCAGGCGAAGGCACCACGGGCCGTACACCGCAGGACCTAAGCCCGAGGCGGTCTGGTGCTGTCGTAGCCTCGGCCACAAGACCCAAACGGACGGGCGGCAATTCAACAGGAGGCTGAATGATGCAAATGGCGTACACGAGAAAATGGCTGGTAGACACTCTGCGTCGGATAGGTTTTATGCAAGCCGCTGACGATGCGTGGCGGGCGCAGGGATCAAGATGCTGGACTGGCTTGGATAGCCATTACGAAGCCGGAGTGCCATCACGAGTTCGACTCAACGGCTTATCGGCCTGCCCAGGACACTCTGGGATTGGAGAAGGTCATGACTGATCTCGAAAGGAACAAGCGGATCGTTGTCGACTACTACGAGACGGCCTTCGCCGGGGACCCGGAGAAGGCGATAGCCAACCACTTCGGCACCCGGTACATCCAGCACAATCCCGCGGCCGAGGACGGCCCCGAAGCATTCACCGGGTTCGTCCGCTGGCTGCGCGGCGACTACCCAAACCTAAAGCTCAATATCAAGCGAGTCCTCGCGGAGGGCGACATGGTAGTGACCCACTCACACCTCGACCTCGAACCCGGCAACCCCGACAATCCCGGCCAGGCGCTGGCCGACTTCTTCCGATTAGAGGACGGCAAGGTGGTCGAACATTGGGATGTCATCCAGATGGTGCCCAAAGCTGCAAAGAACGACAACGGTATGTTCTGATGCTCAGTCGCAACACGCCGAAGTACCAAGGTTCGCATCATCCAAGTGCGCGTTTGTCAAGCAAGCAGGGTGAGCAGACGGCCCGAGGCTCGAACCGCGGCGACGCCAAGAGTCGTTGGTGTACGTCATTAGTGGGGCGAACGCCGGCGCGCCAATGTTGCGAGCCGATCGGCGAGCGCGACCACGAGGTCCCGAAGTTCATCCGGCCGCTCAATGACGAGGCACCAGGCGCAATCCGTGCCCCCCTTTTGACGTCGAAATTCACGCCAGGGAAGACAGTCGGTGAAGCCTACCGGCGGCACTTCGGTCGCCACTACCCCGCAATGGCGCTGCTCGAGGTCAGCCGGCTCTTCGACCCGGAGGCGAAGGTCGAGTTGATGGCGATCGCCGTCGCCGCCTGAGGGCCCCGGGTTCGCCCCGAGGCCCATGCGGCAGACCTAACTCGTAATTTTCTGGCGCGAGTCAGTCGTTACGCGAATCTCCAGAGCTAACCTGCCCCCTGATTTCGCCGCCTGGGAACTTCGACGTGTGGACGTTGACGTACGCGTCTCCGGCCTGGATGATCCGAAGTGCGGTCGCCATGTCCCCTGCACTAAGGTTCTGGTCGGGTAAACCCTGGATGTCAGCGGCTGTGATGCGCCCCGTGACCGTCTGAGGTTGTGACGTATTTCCGGCCGGGCAGACCTGGTGCGCTGGGGTACCTGGGAGGCCACAGAGCCAGATGAAGATGCTACTGTTGACGCCCGCTTGCGCAAAGTGGAAGTGAGCCATGAACGCGGGGGTCGTGAGCCCCGAGTAGGTCAGCGTAAAATCGATCCCGCCGTTCGCCGCTTTGGCCTTCAACGTTCCTATCGCGGCGGTTGCTTTTGGCGGCACCTCGTTGAATCCTGAAAGGCTCGCCCTCAGATTGAGGGCGCCCTCATCCGCGCTGGCGGCCGCCGTTGTGACCAGCGCCAGGAGCCCGATGACAGTCAGCAATTTAGGCAGCGTGGTTTTCATCCTTGCCTCCTCCAACAAGTACGGCCGGCAAACACCCCAGGGCACCGATTTGGTTGCCCTCGACTACCTTCTTCGGACCGTGGTTACAGCGGCTCGCTCTCAGGCGCGAAATAGGTCGCGGGCGATGATCTCGCGTTGGATCTCCGACGTCCCTTCGTAGATGCGGGGCGCACGGACTTCGCGGTAGAGGTGCTCGAGGAGGTGCCCCTGCTCGAGAGCAACCGCGCCATGCACCTGGATCGCGACGTCGATCACCTGCTGGGCGGTCTCCGTGGCAAAGAGTTTCGCCATGGCGGAGCGACGAGCCACGTGTTGGTCGCCACGGTCGTAAGCCTCAGCGGCTGCGTAGACGAGCGCCCGGGCCGCCTCCAGTCTGGTCGCCATCTCGGCCAGTTGATGTGAGACCGCCTGGAATTCTTTGATCGGGCGCCCGAAGGCCTGCCGGCTGGAGGCATGGGCAACGGCAGCATCGAGGGCAGCCTGCGCCATTCCAATCGCTGAGGCGCCGACGCTGGGCCGGAACAGATCGAGCGTCCGCATTGCCAGCTTGAAGCCGCGGTCGACTTCGCCCAGGACCTGCTGCTCCGACACCAGGACGCCATCTAACTCGAGCCGGCCGATCGGATGCGCCGAAAGCAAGCGCATGACCGTTCCACTCAGCCCTTTGGCGTCGCCGTTGACGATGAAGGCCGTGATGCCCTTCGTTCCGGTCCCAGGTGTTGTCCTGGCAAAGAGTGTGTAGACATCCGCGTCCGGGGCATTGGAGATGAAGACCTTGGTGCCCGTCAGCCGATAGCCCTTGCCGTCGAGTTCGGCTCGCAACGCGAGCGCTCCCGCATCCGTCCCAGCACCGGGCTCGGTGAGAGCGAAGGCGGCGACGGCCTCGCCGCGAGCGACCGGTGCCGCGTAACGCCCGGCTTGCTCGTCCGAGCCGGCCAGAACGATGGGGTAGGCACCGAGTGTTTGGATAGCGATCGCGTTTTCGGTCACCGTCGACTCGCGAGCAAGCGCTTCGCGCACCGCGCAGAGGTCGACCGCCGATACCTCCTCATCCCGTGTCCCTCCAGCGCGGCGCGGAAAGAGCCGCGGCAGCAATCCCTCCTCGGCCAGCCCGCCGATCAGCCTGCGATTGACGCGCCCCTCCACACCCGCGGCCGCGAGGGGGGCCAGTTTGCGGGCGATCGTTCCGGCGTCGTTGCCCAGCCGCTCCCGGTCGCTCATGCCTGGAGAGCGCCGCCGTCGAGCACGATGCCCTGCCCATTGATGCCGCGAGCTGCCTCCGAGCAGAGATAGGTGGCAAGGCTCGCGACCTCCTCGGCGGTCATCAACCGTTTCTGTGGGCTGAAGCCCTCGAGGATCGTGCGGGCAGCCGTTTCGTCCCGTCCGGTGCGGACGGAAATGAAGGCGGCTGACCGATCGCTCATCTCGGTGTCGACGTAGCCGGGACACACCGCGTTGACCGTTACGCCCCGGGCCGCAACCTCGGCGGCGACGGCCCGCGTCAGGCCGAGTAGGGCGTGCTTCGACGCCGCGTAGGCGGTGATATAGGGCGCGCCGACCCTGGCTGCAATCGAGGCGACGTTGATGACACGTCCCCAACCCGCGTCGACCATCATCGGGACCGTGGCGCGCATGCAGTAGAAGGCGCCGGTGGCGTTGACCCGAAGCATCGCCTCCCACATGTCATCGGTGGTCTCGGACAACTTGGCGCTGCCGGCAATGCCCGCGTTGTTGACGAGGATCAGCGGATCACCCAGATCCTTTTTGACTTGGGTGACCAGGGCGGTGACGTTGCTGCTCTCGCCGACGTCGCAGACGACAGCGGTGGCGCGGCAGCCGATGGCACGAATGGCAGCCACGGTCTCGTCGAGGACGGCGGCGTTGCGACCGGAAATGGCGACGTCGGCGCCGGCTTGCGCCAGCGAGACCGCGATCGCGCGGCCGATCCCACGTCCGCCACCGGTGACCAGGGCAATCCGGCCGGTCAGCTCCGGCACCCTCAGTGCTCGCCCAGGATCGTGGTCAACTTCGGCAGGTCGATGTTGCCGCCGGAAACGATGCAGGCGATGCGCCCGCTTCCAGCTTTTCCTGCCAGCGCCACCGCCAGGGCCACCGCGCCCGCGCCTTCGGCAATCACTCGATTTCGCTCAGCCATCAGGCGCAGGGCCGCCGCGATCTCGTCGAGGCTCGCCGTGAACGAGCCGTCGAGCAGCTCCTGCGCCATGACCAGCATGTTCGCGAACACGGTCTTGCTGCCGATCCCGTCGACAAACGATGGCTGGTAATCGACGAGCTTGGGACTGCCGGCCTTCAATGAAGCGGTCAGCGGCGCGCCCGTCTCCGCTTCAACGGCGTAGATGCGGACGCCCGGCTTGAGCGCCCGCAATGCCGTCGCGATCCCACCCGCCAGGCCGCCACCGCCCCACGGAATGAGGACGGTGTCGACCTCGGGGAGATCCTCGAGCAGCTCGAGGCCGATCGTTCCGTTGCCGGCCATCACGCGATCGTCATCGAAGGAATGGATAAAGGTCGCGTCGACCCCCGGATAGCTTCGGTCCGTGAAGGTCTGCCACCAGCGATCGAACGGCACCTTGATCACGCGGCCGCCGAGCCGCTCGATGGCCTGCACCTTGGTGTCCGGCGCATAGTCGGGCGCGATCACGGTGCAGGGAATGCCGAGGCGGCGCGCGTTCCAGGCGGCGCCCTGCGCCATGTTGCCCGCGCTAGCGACCAGAACGCCCCTGGCTAACTCCGTCTTGGACATCGCGCTCATCGCATTGGCGGCGCCGCGGATCTTGAAAGAGCCGATCGGCTGGAGGTTCTCGAGCTTGAGGTAGATGTCCGCCGGCGCGTCCCAGACGTTCAGCCGCACGAGCGGCGTCCGGATCGCTGCCTGCGCGACCACCGGTTGGGCCCGGCGGATGTCATCGATCCCAAGTCCGGTCGCCTTCACATGGTCACCGTCTGGCCGATGCCCGTTTGCAGGGCCCGTTTCAGGATGAACGCCGCCGACGCGACGTCTTCGACGGCCAGGCCGAGTGACTTGAACAGGGTGAGCTCGCGATCGGACCGGCGGCCCGGGTCCTTCCCGATGATCACGTCGCCGAGCTCGGCCTGGATGTGGTCTGCTGTGAAGGCGCCTTCGCGCATCGCGATCAGGATGTCGCCCGCCTCGTTGACAGCCGACTCCCGCCGGTCGACGAAGAGACGCACCGCGGCCATCGTCGCCGTGTCGATTTCGCGAGTGCTTGGAATCGAGGATCCGACGGCGTTGATGTGCACGCCGTCCTTCAGCCACGCACGATGGAGGATCGGTTCCGGGCTGGCGGTGACGGTGGCGACCACGTCCGCGCCGCGCACGGCGGCTTCCGCACTCAGCATCGCCTCGATCGATATCGTGTAGCGGGCCGCCGCCTCCTTGACCAGGTCGGCCGCGTGTCCCGGATTTCGGCTCCATACGCGGACGCGACGGATCGGCCGAACCGTCGTGATCGCCTCGAGGTGGGTGCGGGCCTGGACCCCGGCACCGAGGATGGCCAGCTCTTCCGCATCCATTCGAGCCAGCCGATCGGTCGCCACCCCGGAGACAGCCGCCGTCCGAATGGCGGTGATCGTGGCGCCGTCCATCAGAGCCGATAGCCGCCCGGTGTCGGGTTCGAAGAGGAGAACGGCTCCCTGGTGGGTGTCGATGCCGCGGCCCGCGTTGCCCGGAAACACGGAGACGGCCTTCATTCCCAGCGCGCCATCGCGATCACCGTCTGGCGCCATGTGGCCTGGCATCAGCCCCAAAAAGCCGCTCCCGTCGGGCATGCGCATCACCATCCGCAGGGGAACGAGCGCCTCGCCGCGGGCGAGCGCCGCCAGGGCGTCGCGCATGACCCCGATGCAGTCGCGCATCGGCAGCAGCTTCGCCACGTCCTCGGCCGACAACACCGTCACGTCCATCAGGCCGCCACCGCATCCATGCGCGAGGCGAGCGCCTCGCGCTCGTCCGCAGACAGGTGGATCGCCACCGCGGCCAGCCACGGGTCGAAGTGTTCGAGCCGGCGCGGTCCGATCAGCGCAGAGGTCACCGCGGGGTGACTGAGCACCCAGGCGAGGGCCAACGCGCCAGTGTCGACACCGCGCTCGGCCGCGGCAGCGCGCAAGGCATCGATCGCCTGAAACGTTCGAGCGGTCATCAAGTGCAGGTACGGCTGTGGTCGCATCTCGACGCGCGATCCCGCTGGTGGCGCCTGACCGAAGCGATACTTGCCGGTCAAGAGGCCGCCCGACGTCGGACTGAAGGGCGTGACCGCCATCCGCTCCGCAGCCGCCAGCGGCAGAACGTCGACTTCCATGCCCCGCTCCAGCAGGCTGTAGCCATTTTGCACCGATTGGTAGCGGTGAACTTCCAGGCGATCGCTCGCGGCAAGCGACTCGCGAAGCTGCGGCGCCGTGACGTTACTCGCGCCGATGTGCCGCACCTTGCCCGCGTGCATCAGGTCGTTCATCGCTTGCAGCGTCTCCTCTATAGGCGTCTTGGGATCCGGCTCCATGGTCACGTAGAGATCGATATGGTCCGTCTGCAGCCGGCGCAGGCTGCCCTCGATCGCCTGCATGAGGTGGCCGCGGGAAAGCCCCTGGTCATTCGGGCCTCCGGGAACCGCGTAACCGACCTTGGTCGACAGGATCACGTGGTCGCGGGCCTTTCGCTCCGCCATCCAGGCGCCGATGATCGTCTCCGACACACCGCCACCGTAGCTGTCTGCCGTGTCGAAATAGTTGATGCCGAGCTCGAGGGCGCGATCCATCAGGGCAAACGCGGTCGCCTTGTCTTCCCCCTTGCCGAACAGCTCCGGCGCTGAGCCCACGCCGCCAAACCCCCCGCAGCCCAGTCCCAGGACCGAGACTCGCATCCCGGTCCGTCCGAACGTGCGGTACTCCATTCCTTTCGTCGAGATGGTAAAGGTTTATGCGGTTGCTAACATCGGCAAGACAGATGTCAGTCCAGCAACGCGCTCGCCTTCGCCATCAATCCGAGATCGCCGCGCTTCCGGTCGAGGGCGGCACGCTGCAGTGGCTGATCGACCGCGACCTCGGGGCGGAGCACGTGATGGCCTACCGGCTCGTCCTCGAACCGGACTCGGCGCTCAGCCATGTCCACGCCGGCGCGGAGGAGGTGCTCTACGTGCTCGAGGGCACCGGCGAAGCGCGCATCGAGGGCGCCACGCACCAGGTCGGTCCTGGGCAGGCCGTATTCATCCCGGACGGCGCTGAGCACACCTATATCAATACCGGCGCTACAGCGCTGACCGTGGTTGGAGCGCTCGCGCCACCCATCGGACTCGACGATATTCACCCGGCGATGCCACACCTGGACATGTCCGGCCTGCAATCCGCCCGCGTCGACGAGCAGGGAGTGGCGCCCACCATGATGGACGAACGGCAGGTGACGCCGACCTTGATGGGCGAGCGCAGTTTCCGGGTCCTGGTCAGCCCCACCGTCGGATGCCGGCAGATGACACAGTTCACGGGCGTCATCCCAACCGGGCGCGCGCCGTTACATGCCCACCCCCATGAAGAAGCGGTCTATATCCTCGCGGGTACGGGACGGCTCTGGATCGAGAACGACCCGGTCGGCGAGTTGCGGGAAGGCTCGGTCGTCTTCTTTCCTATCGGCGTTCGCCACACGCTCGAGAACACCGGTCGCGAAGACATGAAAGTGCTTGGCGCCTTCTCGCCGGCGGGCTCGCCCGAAGCGAAACTACCTCCGAGCCACTAGCTAGATTCCGAGATAAGCCCGCTGCATTTGCGGGTTCTCGAGGAGCGAGCCGGCCGTACCGGCCAGCACGACCCGCCCGCTTTGCAGGACGTAGCCGCGATTGGCGATCGCGAGCGCCATCCGGGCGTTCTGCTCGACGACGAAGATCGTGATGCCAGTCCGGTTGAGCTCCTGGATGGTCTCGAACTGCTGCTCGACGAGGACAGGGGCGAGGCCCATCGACGGCTCGTCCATGCAGAGAAAGCGCGGCCGCGACATCAGCGCCCGCGCCATCGCCAGCATCTGCTGCTCGCCGCCGGACATCGTCCCGCCGCGCTGAGTCCGCCGCTCCTTGAGTCGCGGAAACATGTCCATCACGCGTGTCAGGTCGGCGTCGATCTCGACTTTGTCATTCCGGATGAAGGCGCCCATCATCAGGTTCTCGAGCACGGTGAGGCGAGGAAAGATCCGTCGCGCCTCGGGAACGATGGCGATGCCGGCCGCGACCCGTCGAGACGTGTTCCAGTTGGTGATGTTGTCGCCCTCGTACCAGACCGAACCCTTTGCCGGACGGACCGAGCCGATCACCGTTTTCATCGTGGTCGATTTGCCGGAGGCGTTACCGCCGAGCAGACACACGATCTCGCCCCGCCGGATCTCCATGCTGACGTCGCGCAGCGCCGGGACCGGACCATAGCGGACTTCGACGTCCCGCAAGTGCAGGACGACGTCCTTTTTCGCCGGTGCGACGCTAGGCGGTCGCTGCCCGTCGGCCGAGGTAGGCTTCGACGACTCTTGGATTGCTACGAACCTCCTTGGGCAAGCCTTCGGCGATCTTGACCCCGTGATCCATCACGATGACCCGGTCCGAAATCTCCATCACCAGCGGCATGTGGTGCTCGATCAGAAAGATCGTCAGGCCGCTGTCGCGCATCGCGCGGATCAGTCCCGCCATCTCGATGCGCTCGTAGGGATTCATTCCCGCGGCAGGCTCGTCGAGCAACAGGAGCTTCGGCCGGGCCGCAAGCGCGCGGGCGATCTCGGTACGCCGTCGATTGGCATAGGAGAGGGTAAAAGCCGGATCCTCGAGCCGGGGCTCGAGGCGCTCCCGAAAGAGGGTGATGGCGGTATCGACTTCCGCCTGGGCCGCCCGCTCGGCCCTGACGGTCCCCGGCCAGAAGGTGACTGATCCGAGGATGCCGCTGCGCGTCCAGTGGTGGGTGCCGAGCAGAATGTTCTCCCGGACGGTCAGCTGCGGAAAGACCCTGATGTTCTGAAAAGTGCGGGCGACGCCATGGTGCGTGACGCGGTGGGCCGGCTCGCCGACCAGCTCGCGGCCATGCAGTCGAATCGATCCGGTGGTCGGCCGCAGGACGCCGGAGATGAGGTTGAACACGGTGGTCTTGCCGGCGCCGTTCGGGCCGACCAGGCTCACGATCTCGCCCTCGTTGACGACGGCATCGAAGCCATCGACAGCGGTCAGGCCGCCGAAGCGGCGAGTCAAGGCCTGAATCTGCAGAACACCGGGGCGCTGGATCAAATTTTCCACTCCGGATCCTCGACGATGGCGCCGGCGGCCGCCTCCAGGTCCGCCGCTTCCGTATCGGTGACCGACGGCAGCTCGGACGCCTCGACCGCGGCCTCGGCGGTGATCAACTCCAGGGTCCCGCCCATCGTCTGGCGGGGCCGGATGGAAACCGTCCCCAGGAGGCCCTCCGGCCTGAAGACCATGACCACGATCAGGACGACGCTGATGATCAGGTACTTGTAGAACACGAACTGCTGGAGCACGAAAGGCGGCACGGTGAAGGCGATCGCGCCGAGAATGGCGCCCGGAAGGCTGCCGAGGCCCCCGAGGATGACCATGATGAAGACCACCACCGTCGTTTGCACGTCGAAGTTCGGGCTGGGAAAGGCATTGAAGATCTGCGCCGCGTTGATCATGCCGACGATTCCGGCCATCACCGCGCTCACCGAAAAGGCGAGGAGCCGGTATTTGAAGGTGTTCACGCCCATGGCGCGTGCGGCGAGTTCATCGTCACGGATCGCAACCCAGGCGCGCCCGGTCCGGCTGTTCCGCCAGCTCAGCATGCAGTAGACGCAGAGCGCCAGGAACCCGACGAAAATCCAGTAGTACATCCGGTAGTGCGGGACAGGGCCGAGCAAGGGAAGGCTGGCCGGCAGATTGAAGGGCTGGACCTGGTGGATGCCGTTGGTACCGCCCGTGATGTCCAGCCCATCCGGTCCGAACTGATGACCAGCCAGCACCGGAGGGCGGTCGAGGTCGAGGATCAGGTCGCGCATGATGAGTCCGAAGCCAAGCGTGACAATCGCCAGGTAGTCACCGCGAAGGCGGAGCGCCGGGATCCCAACCAGGAGGGCGAAGGCAAGCGTGACCAGGATGACGACCAGCAGCGCTGCCCAGAGCGGGTAACGCTGGTGAATCTGGTCACTGGCGACCAGCGCGTAGGCGTAGGAACCGATCCCGAAGAAGGCGATGAAGCCAAGATTCAGGAGTCCCGCATAACCGACCACCAGATTGAGCGCGACGGCGAGGCACGCGTACATCGCGCAGGTGGCGAGGATCAGCGTCCAGTATTGGGCCCCGATCCAGCTGGAGTTGTCCTCGATGTACTGCAAGACCAGCGGCACGGCGAGCGCAACCAGGAAGAAGGGAATCATCACGCGCGGGCTCGTGAGCGTCCGATTCCAGCCGGCCGGCCCGGATTCCCAGAAGCGCTTGAGCCGGTCCGCCGATTCGGTGGCTGGAACCGGTTGGGGGTTGGCGCTCATGCCCGATCCGTCAACGGCTGACCGAAGAGGCCTTGCGGCCGGATCAGCAGCACGGTGATGAGGGCGAGAAAGACGAACGTATCCTGAAACTGGGTGCTGATGAAGCCGCCCACGAGGCTTTCGAGGACACCCAGCAGCAAGCCACCAACCATCGCGCCGCGAATGTTGCCGATGCCGCCGATAACGGCGGCCGTGAAGGCCTTGATGCCCAAAAGGTAACCCATGAAGAAATCGACCTCGGCATAGCGCAGCCCGAAGAGCACCCCGCCCAGGCCCGCCAGCGCCGAGGCCACGAAGAAGGTGACCATGATGACCCGGTCGACGTCGATACCCATGAAGGTCGCCGCTTCCCGGTCCTGCGCGGTAGCCCGCATGGCACTACCAAAGCGGGTGCGGAACACGAAGATGTCGAGCACGATCATCAGGGCAACGGAGGCCCCGAACAGGATCAGCCCCGTCAGTGGCGACTCGACATTTCCAGCGTGCAGCGTCGTCTGCGGCACAAGCGCGTTGGTGGGCACCAGCACCGGCGCAGGGCTGACAAAAACCTGGACGGCGCTCTCGAGGAACAGCGAGACGCCGATGGCGGTGATCAGCGGGGCCAGCCGATTGGCGTTACGCAATGGCCGGTAGGCGACCCGCTCGATGCCGACGCCCAGGAAACCGGCGCCGCCCATGGCCACCAGCAGCATCAAGCCCACCGCCAGCCCACCCGGGATGGCCGCGACCTCGTTGTGAACGAGTAGCGCCGCAGCGCCCGCCGCCAGAAACGCGCCAATCATGAACACGTCGCCGTGGGCGAAATTCAGCAGCTCGAGAATGCCGTAGACCAGCGTGTATCCGAGGGCAATCAGCGCGTAGAGGCTTCCGAGCTCCAGCCCATTGACCAGCTGCTGGGGGAAGTTCTGCAGGAAGTAGTCCACGGCGTCAAAAAGGGGACGGGATGACCCGTCCCCTTCTCTTTCTTACTCCTTTAGCCGGAGACTTGCTTGAGCACCACCATCGCGCTGCCTTTGGCCTGGTAGACGTAGATGCCGCCGCCCGTGACGTCACCCTTCGCATCGAACTTGACCGAGCCGAAGATCGTGGTGAAGGTATCGCTGCCCAGATGGCTGAGCACATCGGCGCGCGAGATCTTGCCGTTCTTCACCGGCGAGTTCTTGATCGCCTGAAGCAAGGTCTGGGCCGCCTCGTAGGCCGAGCCATAGAACGGGCCGGCCTTACCGATCGAATCCGGGCCGTACTCCGCCTTGAATGCGGTCACGTAGGCGGCGGCCGCGCTTCCCGATACGCCCGCCGGATCGGCGGTGATGTTGGTCGCGTAGGCGCCATCGTATGCGCCCTGCGACGTGCCGATGATGGAGGGGTCTTCCTCGCCGTCGGTCCCCAGGAAATTGATGTTGTTGCCGAGCGTCAACCCACCCGCCTTCAATGCCTGGACCAGGGGCGCCGCTTCCGGTCCCTCGTCGGCGAAGTAGACCCAATCGGCGTTGAAGGCCTTGATCTTCGTCACGATCGTGGTGAAGTCCTTGGTGCCAGCCTTGACGCTGTCACGCATGGTCGTGACGCTGTGGGCCTTCAGGTAGGCCTCGGTCTGATCCGCCAAGCCGGTCGAGTAGTCGGACTTCGCGTCCATGACATAGACCTTCTTTGCGCCTTGATCGATCATGAACTTGCCATCGGCCGGGCCCTGGGCGTCATCCCGGGCGTTGACGCGGTGCGCCACGCTATTCCCGGAGTCGGTGACCTTGACGTTCGAGGCTGACTCACTGACGAACGGCAGGGGGGGAGTCGCGGCTTGCAGGCCCTGCACCGAGCCGAGCACCACGCCGGAGTTCATCGGCCCGACGATGCCGAGGACCGTGGGATCCGAGATGCCCTGCGCCTGTAACGTTTGCGCTGTCTGCGCATTATGCTGGTCGTCCCAGACGAGCAGTTGCACCTGGGTGCCATTCACACCGCCCGCCTTGTTGAAGTCTTTGACCGCGAGCTGGATCGCCTGGAGCGCTCCCGCGCCGATCGACGCCTCGTCGCCGGTGAAGGGTCCCTCCGCCGCGATCTGGACCTTATCGGGCTTGTTCGCCGCAGCGCCGGTCGTACTGGTTCCACCACACGCCGCCAGACCCACGGTGGCCACGGCGATGAGGGCGAAAATCCTTGGTTGTGCCATCCTTCCTGTCGACCTCCTCTTCCTTCGTCGAATACCTAAATTCGGTGCGCTCTTTATACACGGTTGCCCCCCGGAGAGCAACCGCCGTCCGGCGGGCTCTAACCCTTTCTAATCGGTTCCGGTAACGAGTAGCTCCGGGTGGCGGTCGAGGCCGCTGAGGACCGCGTCCACATCGTCGGCGGTGTTGTAGTAGTGCAACGACACCCGAAGGGCGCCGTCGCGGGTCGAGCATAGGATTCCATCCCTGGCCAGCGCGGCCACGAGTTTCGCGGCGTCGGTCGACCGAACCATCGCCAGCGGGCCCCGGTCCGCTGGTTGCTCCGGGGTGAGCAGCACCAGGCCGCGCTGGCGGGCACCGTCGATGAAGCGGCTCATGAGCTCCCGAACGTGCTCCTCGATGGTGGCGAGACCCACGCCGGCGATCATGCGCAGGGCCGCCAGCGCCGCGTAGACGTTGGGCACGGGTGGCGAACCGGTTTCGAACCGTCGCGCCGCCCCCGCGTAGCGCAGATGGTGAACGTCGTAGGCAAAGACGTTTTCCTGCCCAAACCAGCCCGAGTCGGCAGGCTCAAGCCGATCGATCAGCTCGCGCCGAACGTACATGAAGGCCACGCCCGGAGAGCCCAGCAGGTACTTCAGCGCGCCCGTGACGAGAAAATCCAGGTCGAGCGCCTTGACGTCCATCGGTTGCGTACCCATGCTCTGGTAGGCGTCGATCAGCAGGTAGGCGCCCCGCTCGTGGGCGAGCTCAGCGAGGGCGCTGACGTTGTTCCGGAACCCATTCTTGTAGCAGACGTGCGTCGTCGACACCAGCGCCGTCTGCTCGTTGACGATCTCTTCGAACGAGCCGAGCGGCAGACGGTTGCCGTCCGCCCTGGCAAAGCTGACGCGGGCACCGCGGCGCCGCTGCGCCAGCCAGACGTGACCGACGGTCGGAAAATCGAAATCGCTCGTGACCACGTTCGGGCGCTCGCGGTAGTCCAGGGCGCTGGCCAGTGAGTTGAGGGCCGTCGACACCGAGAAGGTGACGGCAACCTCGTCCGGGCTGGCGTTGATCAGTTGTGCGAACTCGGCCCGCAGCTCCTCCATCCGGGTGACCCAGGTCTCCCAGGGATTGCCGTGCGTGTGCCAGGACTCGATGAACTCCTGCAGGCTCTGCTCCACCGGGGTCGAAAGCGCGCCCTGCGAGCAGCTGCTCAGGTACACCTTCTGCTCGAAGATGGGGAACAGTTTGCGGAACGCCGCAACGCCGTTCTCACGACCGGTTGGGCGCGACACTTCTGGCATTCTAGTGTCGTGCCGCGCGCGATGACCTCCAACAAGTCCCGGCTGTTCACCGAATCGGTCATCCGGGAGATGACGAGGCTCTGCATCGCCGAGCATGGCGACGGCTGCCTCAACCTGGCGCAAGGGTTCCCCGACTTCGCCGCCCCCAGCGAACTGAAAGAGGCCGCGGTCGATGCCATCCGCAACGATTTCAACCAGTACGCGACCACCTGGGGCGCCAGGGTGATGCGCGAGGCGATCGCAACCAAAACCCAGCGCTTCCGGGGGATGACGGTCGACCCCGAGACCGAGATCACGGTCTGCTGCGGCGTGACCGAGGCGATGCTGTCGACCATCCTGGCGCTAATCGATCCGGGCGACGAGGTGATCATTTTCGAACCGTTCTACGAGAACTACGGCCCCGATTGCATCCTCTCGGGCGCCGTGCCAGTGGTGGTGCCGCTGGTTCCGCCAGACTGGCATTTCGACCGCGACCAGCTACGCAAAGCTTTTAACGGGAAAACGCGCGCCATCATCATCAACACCCCGCACAATCCGACCGGCAAGGTCTACAGCGCCGACGAGCTGGCGTTCATCGCCGGCCTCTGCCAGCAGTTCGACGCGATCGCCATCACGGACGAGATCTACGAGCACCTGGTTTACTCGGGCGAGCACATCAGCATCGCGATGCTCGACGGCATGCGCGAGCGAACCGTGACCATCAACGGGCTGTCGAAGACGTACTCGGTCACCGGCTGGCGGCTGGCGTACGCGATCGCACCCGCCGAGATGACGAGCGCGATTCGTAAAGTCCACGACTTCGTCACCGTCGGCGCCCCGCATCCGCTCCAGGTGGCGGCGGCGACGGCGCTACGGTTTCCAGACCAGTACTACGTCGACTTGCTCCATGCCTATCGCGAGCGGCGCGATTTCATGCTCGAGATCCTCGATGACGCCGGTTTCAAGGCGTATCCACCGGACGGCGCCTACTACGTCATGACGGACATCACCGGTTTTGGCGAGGACGACGTGAGCCTCGCCCACCGGATGGTTCGTGAGATCGGCCTCGCCACGGTTCCGGGCAGCAGCTTCTATCTGGAGCCTGAGCGGGGCCGCCGGCAGATTCGCTTCTCCTTCCCCAAGAAAATGGAGACCTTGCGCCGGGCCGCTGAGCGGCTCAAACGATTGGAGCGCGTCGGATGATGGTAAGAGAATCTGTGATGTTTCTCGCCTGTCCCAACCGTTGCAGCACGAACCGGTTCGAGCTCTGGAATGCCTCCGTCTTCGTCGACAGCGCGGGGCGCTACCTCGATTACGACGTTATCGACGCGCCCCTGTATCGCTGCACCGAGTGCGGCAGCCCCGCAATCGACCTGGGTGCCGTGGCCGATGCGATGACCGAGGATCGTCTAGCCGAGGAGAGCCCGGCGCGCGAGTTTGCCTGCCCAAGCTGCGAGGAGCTCTTCAGCGCGCCGAAAGAGCAGCTCGTGGTCGTGTGCCCCGCCTGCGGCCAGACCTTTCCCGTGGCCGAGCCGACCTAAGCTAACTGCCCTGGGCAATGCGGCGAACGAGGTCTGGGAGGAGCTGGCCCGCCTTGCCATGGATCACCGCGGCAGCAACATCGTCATACGGCGTCGGCTCGGCGTTGATGATGCACAGTTCGGCGCCATGCTGCCGTGCCAGGCGCGGAATACCGGCGGCGGGATAGACCTGCAGCGAGCTGCCCACAATCAGTACCACGTCGGCCGCCATCGCGAGCAACTGCGCCTGGCGGAGCGCCGACTCCGGGAGCGCCTCACCGAACAGCACGACGGAGGGCTTCAGGAATCGACCACCACACGAGGGACAACTCGGCGGGCAATGCTCGCGATTGAGCTGATCGATCTCGGCCCGCGGAAAGCGCGCGTCGCAGTCGAGGCAGATCACGCCGTGGGACGAGCCGTGCAGCTCGATGACCTCGCTACTGCCGGCCTTCTGATGCAAGCCGTCAGTGTTCTGGGTGACGACAGCTCGCAGACGGCCGCACTGCTCCAGGTCCACCAGCGCCCGATGGGCGGGATTCGGCTCGGCATCCGTGCGCCGGTGCTCGAGACTGTAGGTCCAGTACTGCGCGGGATCTTTCCGAAACGTATCGATGTGCGCGACCTTGTAGGGATCGAACTTGGTCCAGAGCCCGCCTTCGCCCCGAAAGTGCGGGATGCCGCTCTCCACCGAGATGCCTGCGCCGGTGAACGCGATCGCCGACCGCGCCGGACGCAGCAGCGACGCGGCCTGGTCCAGCGCGTGATCGATCGCCGTGGTCATCGAAGGCCGGCGAAGAGATCGTCCTCCGGGACGGGCGCATCAACCGAACTGCGGGCGCGCTCGAACGTCTCCACCGACCAGGCCTTGGGGCCCAGCGCCTGGTTGAGCTTCAGGAACCAGCTGTCTTCCGGGATCTGCGTCCGGTGCGCTCGCATGGCGGCGAGCTTCTTGTCGATCCAGGGAGTCACGTCCAGCCAGGTCGTGACCCGGTCGTCCGACACCGCAAACGGCGGCGGCTCGCCATCGGTCGAGAAGCGGTTCTCGACCCCGGCCCGCTGCATCGCCTCACCGATCTGTCGCATCACCGATTTTGGAAACGCGCCGTAGTAGAGCTTGCTCGGACGGAACGGCTCGCCCCCAGGGAAGCGCTCCACATCCGAGGCGTAAAAGAAGGCGCCGATCGCCACCCGGTGGGTCTTGATGTGGTCCGGGTGGGCGTAACCGCCGAACTCGTTCTGGGTGACCATCACCTGTGGCCGGACCCGTCGCACCACCTGGATGAGCCGTCCGATCGCCTCTTCTTCGTCGGCTTGCCAGAACGTCTTGGGCTCGCGATTGCGCGGGAGACCCGCCATGCCCGAGTCCTCGTAGCCGAGGAAGACCAGTTCGTTGACCCCCAGGATCTCGACCGCGTTGCGCAACTCCGCCTCGCGGATGCTGGCGAGACGTGGCGCGGCCTCCTTGGGATCGAGGTCCTTATCGAGAATTTCGCCCACCTCGCCGCGAGTGGCGGTCACCAGGGTGGTGCGGACCCCCTCCGCGCTGTACCGCGCCAGCGTCCCTCCCATCGTGATGGACTCGTCATCGGGGTGGGGCTGGACCGCGAGCAGGCTGAGCGCGCTATCCGTCATTTGGCCTTTCGCGCTCGGACTTCCTCGATCAACTGCGGCACGATTTTGTGGACGTCGCCAATGACGCCCAGGTCTGCCAGTTTGAAGATCGGCGCCTCCGGGTCCTTGTTGATCGCGATGATGGTCCTGGCGCCTTTCATCCCGACCGTGTGCTGCATGGCGCCCGAGATGCCAAGAGCGATGTAGACGGTTGGTTTGACGGTCTTTCCGGTCTGACCAATCTGGAACGAGTATGGCTTCCAGCCGGCGTCGACGACCGCGCGACTGGCTCCGACCGCAGCCCCCAGCTCAGCGGCGAGTTCATCGAGCATCTTGAAATTCTCGGGCGCGCCGAGGCCCCGCCCGCCGCTGACGATGATCGCGGCATCCTCGAGCTTGGGACCGCTCGCCTTTTCCTTTTCGCGACGCAGCACGCGCGCGACCGGCTTGCTGGTATCGATCGGCTCGGTGAGCGTCTCGACCTGCGGTGCGGTTGCCGACGCAGCCGGCTCGGCCGTGACGGCTTTGGGACGGATCAGAACCAGGGTCGGCGGCTTCGCCCGCGGAACCGTGGTCACCAGCATGGTGCCGCCGAAGACTGGCGTGATCACGGCCCACCCACCGTCTTTCTTCACCACGTCCGTCGCGTTGGCGATCAGCGCCGTCGAGAGTCGGGCGCTCAGGCGCGAGGCGACATCGCGACTTTCGTATGTCATGCCGAAGAGGATCAGGTCCGGCTGGTCCGTCTGAATCAGTCTTGCCAGCAGGTCGACGGCGGGTGTCGCCAGGATGTCTCGGAACGCGGCGTCCTCGTGGACGTAGACCTTCTTGGCGCCGTGCTTGCCGAGCGTCTCGACCGATTTCGATGCGCCAGGCCCGAGGGCGATCGCCGTGGTCTCCCCAAGGGACCGCGCCTTGGTTAGGAGCTCGAGCACGATGGGCGCGGGCGTCCCGTCGACGGTTTCGGCAAAGACCCAAATGCCTGCCATCAGATGACCTTCAACTCGGCCAGGTAATCAGCGACGCGCTTGGCCCCTTCGCCCTTGTCTTCGATCACCTCGCCGGCCTTGCGCGCCGCGGCGGGGCTGATCTCGACCACCTCCTGGGTGAGCGCCGACTTGCCGGCCTTTCCGTCGAGCCCGAGGTCGGCCAACCCGACCTGTTTGACCTCCTTGTTCTTCGCCTGCATGATGCCGCGCAGCGCAGGATATCTAGCCTCATTGATGCCGCCGGTCACCGTGACGACGGCGGGCAGCGGTGCCTCCACGACGTCATAGCCATCGTCCGTCTGCCGGTCGATTTGCGCCTTGCCGCCGGCGACGTCGAGTTTTTTTGCGAAGCTCAGCAACGGCAGCCCCAGGAGCTCGGCGAGTTGCGCCGGCACGGCGCCCGACGATCCGTCCGTGCTCTCCGTGCCACAGATGATCAGGTCATAGCTCTGGCCCTTGATCGCCGCGGCGATCGCTCGCGCCGTGCTGAGCGCGTCCGAGTTCTCCAGCCCGGGGTCGGTGATCAGGATGCCGCGATGGCCGCCCATCGCCAGCGCACGACGGATCGCCTCCATCGCCCGCGGCGGGCCCATCGAGATGATGGTCACCTCGCCTTCGGCCTTCTCGACGAGCTGGAGGCCGGCTTCGATCGCGTGCTCGTCACCAGGATCCAGGACGACGTCGACGCCCTCCCGCACCAGCCGCTTACTCTGGGGATCGAGTTTTCCGGGAACGTTCGGATCGGGAATCTGCTTCACGCAGACGAGAACATTCATGGGTGGCTGCTTCCATTATGGGGAAAACCACGTTGATCGAACGTATGTTCTATCATGGGGGACCCATGCCTCGCAGCGAGTATTTCGAGATCGTCGCCAAGTCTGCCCTCAACCGCGTGCAACACATGGGCTTCAACTGGTCGCTCAATCCCTACCAGGGTTGCTTTCACAGCTGCGTCTACTGTTTCGCTCGCGCCCACGCCAAGTTGGCAGACCGCGACCCGGGTGCGGGCTTCTCCGCGCGAGTCGCCGTCAAGGTCAATCTGCCGGAGGTGCTGCGGCGCGAGCTCTCCAGCCGGAGCTGGAAGCGCGAAACCGTCGCCTTCGGCACGGCGACCGATCCCTATCAACCGATCGAGGGAACGTACCGGCTGACGCGGCGCTGCCTGGAAGCGTTTCGCGACTTCCGCACGCCGATCGGACTGATCACGAAGGGGACGATGGTACTGCGCGATATCGACGTCCTCGTCGATCTGTCCCGGCGGGCGAAGACGACGGTGTGCTTCAGCGTTCCCACCGTCGACGAGGCCGTATGGGCAAAGACCGAACCCGGAACGCCTCCGCCTCGAAAGCGGTTGCGAGTCCTCAAGGCAATGGTCGAAGCCGGGATCGAAGCCGGTGTCGGGATGGCGCCGATCCTTCCGGGGCTTTCTGACGCGCCCCACCAGCTGGAAGCGACGGTGGCGGCCGCCGCCGAAGCCGGAGCGTGCTTTGTCTGGGCGAATATCGTCTATCTGAAACCTGGGACGAAGGAGCACTTCATGGAGTTCCTCGGGCGCGAGTACCCGCACCTACTTCCGCGCTACCGCGAGCTCTTCCCAGGGGCGTATGCGCCAGCCGCGGCGAAGGCGCCGGTGACGGCGATGGTGGCGGATCTCAAGCGACGCCACGGGGTCGCCGATCGGCGCTCCTGGCGGGCAGAACCGCCTCTCGAGCCTCTCCAACTGGACCTGGCTGTTTAGCCCGGTATTTGACAGGGCCGCGCCAGTGTTCTACCGTAGCCGCGAGTGCTCGGCTGGCTGACCCGGCTGTTCCGGCCCAGGGTGGAGGCTGAACCTGCCCCCACCGCGACACAACCACCGCCCGAAGCGCCACCGCCGGAGACCTCACTGCCCACCCTCAGCGATGCTGCCGTTCAGGCCGCCGCGGACGGTCAGGTCGCCTCGGACGAGGTCGAGGTGGCCGATCTCGCAGTTGAAGAGCCGTCGCTCCTGGAGATGGCTGCACCGGTGGAGGCAGAGAAAGAGACCTGTCCCACCTGCGGCAAGACCGGAGTCTTTGCGGGGCCTCCCGGCCAGCGCTTTTGTACGTACTGCGCGCTTCGCGACGAACTCTTCGAACGCGCCGCCGCGACCGAGTAAGACAAGACGTTGATCGCGTACCCGATCCTCTGGGACACCGGCGTCTATCTTCCACAGCAGGGGCTTTGGCTCGATCCACGAAAGCCACGGCCACGAGCGATCATCAGCCACGCCCACAGCGACCACGTCGCCGCCCACCCGCTGGCCTATGCCACGGCGGCGACACGCCGGCTCGTCACCCACCGCCGGCGCTCCGCCGGAACCGTCGAGGCCCTTCCCTACGGTCAGTCGATCGCCCTCGACCGTTGCGCGGTGACGCTCTACCCAGCCGGCCACGTCCTCGGTTCGGCGCAGACCCTGGTCGATACCGACTTCGGGCGTGTTCTCTACACGGGGGACCTCAAGACCCGCGCGGGATTCACCAGCACGCCGGCTGAACCGGTGCCAGCCGAGGTTCTCGTGCTCGAGAGCACCTTCGGCAAGCCGCACTATCGTTTTCCGGATACGGCCGAGGTCATCGCCGAGGTGATCGCCTGGTGCAAGGGCGTCCGTGACGCCGGCGCGACCCCCGTCCTACTGGGATACTCACTCGGGAAAGGGCAGGAGATTCTCGCGGCGCTGGCGGCGGAAGGCCTGCGCATCGCACTCCATCCATCGTTATTCGGCGTGACGGAAGTGTATCGAGAGCTTGGTTGCGACCTGCCCGAGTATCACCAGCTGGGAGACATGGTCGACCGGCCGACGGTCGTGATCACGCCACCGTCAGCGCGGCGCAGTGGACTTCGAGACCTGGTCGGTGAATTCAAAACGGCGGCGCTGACCGGCTGGGCGATGGACGCGAGCCTGAAGGATCGCCTGGAGGTCGATGCCGTGTTTCCCCTTTCGGATCATGCTGACTTCGAAGAACTCTGTTGTTACGCCGAGCAGGTCAATGCGACGATGACGTACACGGTGCTTGGCTTCGACGAAGAGCTCGCCATGCACCTGCGACGGCGCGGCTTGCGCGCGAAACCGCTGGACCAGGTCGACCAGTTGCGTCTTTTCTGAGCCGCGGATGTTGCGAATCTGCAAGATCGTTTTGGACTGAGCGTTATCAGATCTAAGGCGCACAACGGATGCGCCGCGGTTCGCCGCTCACGCGATAAGGAGGTGACGCATGGCGACCAGGAAGAAGGCCACGAAGAAGGCCAAGAAAGCGACCCGTAAGAGCCGCTAGACAGCGGTAACGAGGGGGGTCCGAATGGGCCCCTCTCTCGTTTTTTACTGGCCGGTGGTGAGGGCGCGAATTGTCAGGCCAGCCATGAACAGGCCGGCGATGCCGTAAACGAGCGGCTCCCGGCGCGGCTCGCGCCCCGATACGTAGGACGCTGCGATTGGGAGCAGGATCACCAGCAGGATGCCGTACAGCCAGTGAAGGTTGTCGTGGGGACGCCGCCCGTTCGCGAACAGCAGCGCTCCCACGAGGCCCTGAACGATGAAGAGCGCTTCGGTGAGGACCAGCGTGGCGCGGAAGCTACCGCTGGATGGCTGCTTCCGAAAGTAGGTCAGGAGACCCCAGACGGCGATGATCACGGTGATCACCAGCCCGGTGCGGAACAGGCCATTGTGAAGAACCAGGAGAAGGCTCAGGAGGCCGACTCCAGACCAGAGAGACTCGCGAGGGCCGCGTCCAGCGTCGTCCCCCAGTTCCTGAAGCTGATGGTGCGGCGCGCCGCGTCCGGCCGGAACCATCGCACGTCCTCGATTTCGGAAAGTTGCGGAGTCAGCGCCGCGTCGCTGGTCAATTCCACTAGATAATTGCTCACCGTCTTGAAGGCGACCGTGCCGTGCCAGCCGAAGGCGTAGCTGACATCGGGCAGGCGCTGGATCAGGCGCAGCTGGTTGATGGGCAGCCCGGTCTCCTCGGCGATCTCGCGCAGCGCCGTCGCTTCCGGTTTCTCGCCTTTTTCGATGCCGCCCTTTGGCAGGCTCCACCGCCCGTCCGCCTTGATCAGCGCGACCTCGGGCCCGTGCGTAGTCCGCCGGTAGACCACGCCGCCGGCCGAGAAGGTCCTTCGAGCGCGGCCGGAGCTACGTGGTGCTGGCACGCGTTGATTATGTCTCTCTCATGCCACACGTCGATGTTTCAGGGGATCTGCGTCGCGGCCGCGGCCCATCGCGTTTCCATGGCGCGACTGTCCTTTTCTTCGTGGCGGAGGCCGAGCGCCGCAAAGACCGCCGCCAGAATGAGTAGCGGCGGCAGAAGGATCAGGAGCGCGAGTTGCAGGTTATGCAATGCGTCGGATAGCTTGCCAATGGCAAACGGCGCGTACGAATCCCCGAGCAAGTGCTCGATGAGAAGGGCGAGGGTGACCGCCGTGGCGCGAACCGTCGGTAGAACGATGTTCTGTTTGACCGCCGTGTAAGGACCGTTGTAGAGATAGAGGCAGGCGGCGCCCGGCAGGAACATCGGGACGAAGAGCGCCAGGCTGGGCATCAAGAGGGCTAGCGCGACGAAAACCGCGCCCAGGATGAAGCCGGCAATTCCCACCGCGAGGTTGCTGGCGGAGCGCCGCCGGATTGCGAGCCGGTCGGCAATCGTTCCTCCCAAAAGCGAGCCGGCCAGCAGCCCGACCACGAGCACGCCGCCGGCCAGCGTTCCGGCGGTTCCGGTTCCCAGGGCGAAGCGCCGCTGCAGGTAGGTCGGTAGCCAGAAGGCGGCGCCGCCGAGTACGAAAAACAGCGCCGTTTCCGCAGCGATGGTCGCCCGCAGCGTCGGAATCCGCAGGAGCTCGACGAACGTCCGCCATGTGATCGACGCGGCCGTACCGACCTGTGGTCCTCGCGCCTCGGCGGCGCCGCGCAGCGGCTCGCGCAGCCCGAAGGCAAGGGCGGCGAAGACCAGCCCTGGGACTGCGGTCAGGTAGAAGGCCGCGCGCCAGCCGAGGATGCTGGCGACGATCCCGCCGCCCGCGAAGCCAACCGCGATGCCGACTGCCGTACCCGAGGCCCAGATCGACATCGCGCGACCCCGACCTTCTTTACGGAAATAATCGCCGAGCAGGGCTGTTCCGGCGGGGTAGTAGCTCGCTTCGCCGATGCCCATCACGGCACGTGCCGCAAACAGTTGCGCGTAGCTGCGGGCTAGACCAGTGAACAACGTGGCAAGGCTCCAGATCGTGACGCCGACGCCAATGACAGTTTTGCGCACGCCGCGATCAGCCCAGATGCCAAATGGGATGGTCGCGACGGCATAGACGAGCAGAAACGCACTCCCCAGCAGCCCAACCTGGCCGTCGGTCAGGTGAAACTCCGCCTGGATCTTGGTGGCGACCGCCGGCAGGATGTAGCGGTCCAGGTAATTGAGAAAGTTGATGCCGACCATGACGGCGAGCACGTAGCGCGGGTAGCCGCGTGGCATCGCGTGCATTATGAGGCGATGGACAACGGCGTGGAGGCGAGGCTGCGGGCCGAGGCGGACCACTGCTACCAATGGAGCAACGGACCAGGCGCCGTCTACGCCGTCCACGACCATCCGTATCGAAAGATTCTGTACGTCGCCCAGGGATCGATCACATTCACACCCGTAGGGCAGCCGCCGATCGAGATGCAAGCCGGCGACCGGATGGAGCTTTCCGCCGGAGTTGCCCATGGCGCCGTGGTCGGCCCTGCCGGCGTGGTCTGCTGGGAGGGTCAGTCCAGGTGAGTTGGAGCCGGCGGATCCGAAAGATTTTTAGTGCGCGCGTCCATTACGACAGACAGCTGTCGCAACCATGCCTCAAGATCGGGGCATGTGCCGATCCAGCGAGACACCGCTCGACCGGATCATGTCAGGGCTGAGCGAATTGCCGGGCTGGCTTGCGGAGCAGCCCAACGGTAAGCTCGGCGACGTCATTATCAAGAGGCGCGAGATCATCGATCGCACCGAAGCGATCGCGGCCGACGCCACGCGCCGGTTCGAGAAAGCCGGAGGCTACAAGGCCGACGGGTTCGTTGGCATGATCCCCTGGTTACGGGTCAATGGCAAGCTCTCGGGACCCGCGGCCGCCGAGCGAGTCGAAGTGGCGCACCAGCTCAAGGACCTGCCCCGGACGGAAGAGGCCCTGGCCCGCGGCGAGATTGGCTACCAGCATGCTCTGACCATGGCGCGCACCGCACAGACCGTGGGCGCCGCCCAGGTGCGCAAGGCCGAGCCGACACTGCTGAAGGCGGCGGAGACGATGGACCCTGGGCAGTTCGTCGGGGTCGCGAAGAACTTCGAACATCAGGTCGACGCCGCGGCGGCACTCGGTGAGGCGAATCGTGCCCACGAGCGTCGGTACCTGCGCATCGGACAGCCGCAGAACGGCCTGGTCCGCATCGACGGTCTGCTCGACGTCGAGGGTGGCGCGATCGTCCGCACCGCGCTCGAGCCCTTTGCCAAGCCGACGAAGAACGACACCAGGACCCCGGACAAGCGGCTCGCCGATGCCCTGGTCGAGCGCTGCCGGTCCCGCGCCGCGGGCGGGCGGCCGGCTGGTCCCGAGGCGGGACACCCCGATGGTGCCGGGCCGCGTCCGCAGTTGATCATCACGGCCAATCTCGACACCCTGGCCGGCATCGAGGGCGCGCCGGCGGGTCAGCTGGAGTGGGGCGGCACCGTCCCTGCGGAAACGGTTCGCCGGCTGGCCTGCGACTCGGCGATCACCCGCATCACCGGGCTTGGCGAGCTCGAGCATGAAATCACTCACGCCAGTCGGAGCATTCCGCCGGCGACGCGGCGCGCGCTCGTGGCGCGAGATCATCATTGCGTCTTCCCCGGGTGTGACCGGCCGGCCCCCTGGTGTGACGGGCATCACCTCATCCACTGGGCCAATGATGGGCCGACCAGATTGGACAACCTGGGTCTCGTCTGCGGAACGCACCATCGAAAAGTGCACGAAGAGGGCTGGAAACTCCGCCACGAGAACGATGGGCGATGGGTTGCAACGCCGCCGAAATTGACGGTTATCGCGCGGGCGCGGACAGGCTGAGCTGCGCTTAGGCCAGCTCGAGCTTGAGTAAGCGCGCGGCGTTCTCGCGAAGAATCTTCGCCTTCGCTTCGGGCTTGAGCGAGAGGGCGTCCAGCTCTTCGAGCACACGAGCCGGCTTTAAAAACGGATAGTCGCTGCCAAAGAGCGTGCGATCCTGGAGGCGTCCGCCGATCTCACGGGTCAACTCCTCGGGGTAATACCTCGGCGACCAGCCGGAGAGCTCGATGAAGATGTTCGCCTTGTGCAGCGCCATCGCGATCAGCTCGAGGTGCCAGGGCCAGCCAAAGTGCGCCGCGATGATCGGCAGGTCCGGAAATCGCGCGGCAACGGTATCGAGATGGATGGGGCGGGCGGGGTCCAGCTTGATGCCCTGGCCGCCCGGCTGCCCGGCGCCGATGCCGCTGGTGCCGGTGTGGAAGAGGCACGGAAGCTTCAGTTCGGCGGCCTTCTCCCAGAGTTTGAAGTGTCGTTCGTCGCTCGGGTAGAAGTCCTGCATCGAGGGATGGAACTTCGCGCCCTTTGCGCCGAGCTCTGTGACGGCGCGCTCCAGCTGCGCGACGGCGTCGGGCTTCCACGGGTCGACCGAGGCGAAGAACGCGAAACGCTTCGGGTGCCGTCTGACGATCGCGCTAACGAAGTCGTTCGTGAGCGGCGGCCGGTGGGTCGCGGTCTCCGCGTCCCAGGCGAGCAGAATGCCAAAGACCTGCTCCTGGGCAAACTCGACGGCGAGCTCGTCGACGCTGCGCTCGTGGACCTGAGCCCGAAAATATCGCGCGGCGCCCTCGCGGTACGGACCCATGCTGCCATCGAGCCATTCCTTCAGCGGCAGATGGACATGTAGGTCGACCGCGCGGATCAAGTTATGAGGCCAGTGGCTCCGCTTGTTCGAGTGTGATGCGATCGCCGACGGCGATCGATCCGCCGTTGACGACGCGGGCGACCATGCCGCGCCGCCCGATGAGTTCGTCTTTCAGGCCCGTGCGAATCTCATCCATGCGAAAGCATGGTTCGCAGACTTTCGTGATCTCGAGCACGGCGCTGTCACCCAGCCGTACTCGGGTGCCGACGGGGAGGCCCATGACATGGAGGCCTTCGACCGTGAGATTCTCCTTGATCGTTCCTGGTTCGACCCCGACCTCGTCGAGCGCCTCCTGGTCCGCGAGCAGCACCTGCCGGTCCGAGGCGGCAACGGCGTGCTTGTCGCCCTCGATCCCCAGGCCGCTGATCAGGTTTGCGGTCGGAACCAACTGCATCGGCTGCCGGTGGCCCGGACAGAGCTGGATGGAGACGATTCGCGCCGGCACGGCTAAAAGATTACACGCGCGGGGAACCACGCGAGCCCTGAGCGCGAACTGCCCGCCTCGAGGCGCCCCTTGCTACGATGACCGCGAATGTCAGACGATGCCGGTGCGCGAATGGAACGAGACTCCATGGGCGAGGTCCGGGTCCCGGAGGACGCCTTTTATGGCGCGAGCACCGAGCGGGCTCGACAGAACTTTCCGATCAGCGGACTTAGACTGCCGCGCCGTTTCATTCGCGCACTCGCGCAAATCAAAGGTGCGGCGGCGCTGGTCAACGCCGAGCTAGGGCTGCTCGAGACTCGCCTCGCCAACCCGATCCAGCAGGCCGCCGAGGAGGTCGAGGAAGGCAAGTTCGACAAGGACTTCGTCGTCGACGTATTCCAAACTGGCTCCGGCACATCGACCAACACCAACGCAAACGAGGTCATCGCGAACCGCGCCAACCAGATTCTGGGTCAAGCGCTCGGCTCACGGAATCCCGTGCACCCGAATGACCATGTCAACAAGTGCCAGTCGAGCAACGACGTGATTCCTTCGGCGATGCAGCTAGCCGGCCTGGTCGCGATCCACGAAGAGCTTGTGCCGGCACTGGCGTATCTCAAGGATTCGCTCGACGCCAAAGCCAGGGAGTTCATGCCCGTCATCAAGACCGGCCGCACGCACCTACAGGACGCGACGCCGATCCGTCTCGGCCAGGAGTTTGCGGGCTATACCGGCCAGATGCAGCGGGCGATGGATCGAGTCCAACGCGCGGCGGACGAGTTGGCCGACCTGCCGCTGGGCGGAACCGCGGTCGGAACCGGCATCAACGCGCATCCAGAGTTTGCCGAACGCGTCGCATCGCACCTGAGTCGCCGCGCCGGCGTGCTGGTGCACGAGACGGACAATCACTTCCAGGCGCAGGCCACGCTGGATGCCGTTCTGTCGACCGCTGGCGCCCTGCGCTCGGTCGCCGTGAGTCTCTGGAAGATCGGCAACGATCTCCGCTGGTTCGCGTCAGGTCCACGCGCCGGGCTCGGCGAGATCACGCTGCCGGAAGTGCAGCCGGGCAGCTCGATCATGCCGGGGAAGGTCAACCCGGTGATCATCGAGTCCGTCACGATGGTCGTCGCGAAAGTGCTGGGCAATGATCAAACGATCGCGATCGCGGCCCAGTCGGGAAGCATCTTCGAGCTGAATCTCATGATGCCGGTGGCCGCCTACAGCCTGCTCGAGTCGATCGCGCTGCTCTCGAGCGCGGCGCAGAACCTGGCGCAGCAATGCATCGTCGGGATCAAGGCAACGGGGCGCGGGCCGCACATGGTCGAACAGGGACTGATGCTGGCCACCGCGCTGGTGCCGGCCATTGGCTACGATGCGGCGGCGAAGATCGCGAAAGATGCGCTGGCAACTGGTAGGACCATCCGCGAAGTCGCGCAAGAACAAACGAAGATCACGCCCGACGAGCTGGAGCATCTGCTTGATCCGGCGCGGATGACGGAACCGGGCGTCGAGGCAGGACCCGCCGGCGGCTAGCTGTCGGCCTCGATCAGGCCCTTCCGAATCGCGTATTTGACGAGCTCCGTGCGGTCGTGCATATGGAGCTTTTTCATGATGTGGTCGCGGTGGGTCTGGACCGTCTTGATACTCAGGAACAGCGTATCGGCGATCTGTCGATTCGTCTTGCCTTCGGCCACCAGGCGCAGGACCTCGCGCTCGCGATCGCTGAGCGGCTCGAACGTCTCTTTCTCTGGGGCACGCTGCAGATAGTCCGAGACCAGCAAGCGCGCAACCGACGGATAGAGATAGGGCTCGCCCTGGCTGGCCGCCTCAATGGCGGCGATGAGGTCGGAAGCCGCAGCCTTCTTGAGCACGTAACCGACGGCGCCGGCCTTCAGTGTCTGGAAAAAATATTCCTCGTTGTCATGAGCCGTGAGAATCAACACCTGGGTCTGCGGGCAAAGGCGGCGAATCTCTCGCGTCACCTCGATTCCCGACATGTTCGGCATGGCCACGTCGACGACGGCGACGTCGGGGCAATTTGCGCGCGCCAATCGAATCGCCTCGCGGCCCTCGGTGGCTTCGGCGATCACCTGGATGTCGCTCTGCCCGTCGATTACGGCTCGAATCCCGGCACGAACGAGGTTGTGATCCTCGACCAGCATCACACGGATGGCGCGGCGTTCAACCGGCATGGTTGTCCTCCAGCGGCAGATTGGCGACGACCTCGGTGCCCTTGAGCGGCGCCGAGTTGATTTCGAGGGTCCCTCGCAGCAGCGTCGCGCGTTCCCGCATGCCGAAAATCCCGAGGCCGGCGCGCCCCGGTTCTTCTCGCTCCGGCATGCTTCCGGGGTCGAATCCGACGCCGTCATCGCGGACCCGAAGCCGGACGTGGCCGTTGAGGCAGCGCAGGTCGATGTTCACGTGCGACGCCCTGGCGTACTTGTTCGCGTTGGTCAGGGCTTCTTGGGCGATCCGGTAGAGCGCCGTCTCGATCGGCGCCGGCAGGCGGTCGCGCAACCCGTCGACCTGGAGCGCGACCTGCGCTCCGGAGGGTTGCCTGGCCAGCGTGCGCAGCGCCGGCACGAGGCCGAGGTCGTCGAGCACCGACGGCCGCAGGTCCTGGGACATCCGATGCACTTCCTCGAGCGTCTCTTCCAAGGTTCGCTTGACGGCCTCTAGCTGCTGTCGCGCCTTGACGTCGCCGGTGCGTTCGAGCAGCAAGTCAAGCGAGATGATCTCATGCGTCAGCGCCTGGCCGGTCTGATCATGGAGCTCGCGCGCGACGCGCTGCCGTTCTCGCTCCTGTGCCTGAAGGACGCGTTGCGCGCTCAGATGGCGCTCGTGCTCGAGCCGGTCGAGCATGGAGTTAAACACCGTGGCGATCCGGCGCAGGTCCGGATCAGAAAAATTCGCGTGGACTCGCGGTTCGTCGACCCCGGGCCGGACGGCGCTCATGGTGGACTCGAGCTCCCGCATCGGCTTGAAAGCCAGCCGGAGAATCAAGAAATTGGCGACCAGGATGGCGACCAGACCGATCGCGAGTAGCCCTATCAAGAATGGCAGCCGCGTTCGGCCGGAAAAGTTCAGGGTGATCAGCGGTCCGCTAATTGCACCGGCGGCGATGATCGCACTGTTCGCCACCACCACCTTCTGGAATGTGGTGAGGTTGCGGTGCCACCACCGTGGGTCCAACGAGGGTCTCACAACGAACTCACGTCTCATTTTAGGCGGCAACTGACGCCATTTTTGGCCGGTCCGCCGATCGGGATGACCCCGCCACGCATTCAGGTCCTCGCCTGATGCGCGGGACGTTAGCCGGCGCCCAGACTGGGTACAGACATAAGCCCCTCCCCTCTTTTAGCGGGCCGCTCCCCCAGCGGCCCGCATTTATTTCCGGCCCCGCGAGGGCGTTCGTCAGATACGAAAGCAGGTGTGCGGGACAATAAGTGCGATGGCGTCGGAAAGCTTTGACTTCGAAGCGGTGACCAGGGTGACCACCGGGGCCATCGGTGAGCCGGGCAAGCGCGCGTTTTACCTGCAGCTGAGAACTGACTCGGAGTTGGTGAGCCTCGCGATAGAGAAAGACCAGTTGCGGGCACTGACGGAGCGCTTGCGCGAGGTCTTCTCCCGGGTGCCGGTTCCGCCGGCCGGCACGTTGCCCGACATGGCGCTCGAAGAACCCATCGCACCGATCTGGCGGGTCGGCTTCATGACGCTCACCTACAGCCAGGATGACAACGAGTTCGACGTCTCGCTGGTGGAGTTGGTCGACGAAGGCGATCAGGCGGCGACCGGCCACTTCAACGCCAGCCTCGCCCAAATGCAAGCACTCGCCGAGCACGCCGCCTCCCTCATCAGCGCCGGCCGCCCACCCTGCCCCATGTGCGGCGGTCCCATCGATCATGATGGCGGCGTGTGTCCGCGGCTCAACGGACACCACTAGTCATGGCGCAGGCCACCCCGTTTCCAAGTGGCGACGCGCACGAGCGGCTGCTGCGCGAGGGCCGCATCAAGGCCCGCGGGCTGATGCCCGATTGTTCGAACTACACGTATCTCGCGCAAGTGCGCAGCGAAGGCGCGGAGACGCTCGGGGTCTACAAACCCGCGCAGGGTGAAACGCCGCTCGGTGACTTTCCGGACGGGACGCTCGGCAAACGCGAGGTGGCGGCCTACCTGGTCAGCGCCGCTCTCGAGTGGCAGGTCGTGCCACTGACCGTCTATCGCACCCAGGGTCCGTTGGGACCGGGGTCACTGCAACAATTCATCGTCGCCGACGCCGGCGAGCATTACTTCACGCTGATGCCGGAACGCGCGGCCGACTTTCGCACCATGGCCGCATTCGACGTGATCGTCAACAATGCTGATCGCAAGAGCGGCCATTGCCTGCTCGACGGCGACGGTCACATCTGGGGCGTGGACAATGGGCTCACGTTCCATGTCCTACCGAAGCTGCGGACGGTGATCTGGGAATTTGGGGGTGAGGAGGTCCCGGCAAAACTGCGCCGCGGTGCGCAGCGGCTGGCGCAAGACCTTATCGCCGGCGAGGGCTGGGTGAAAACGCTACGGCAACTCATCTCGGGGCCCGAGGTTCGCGCGCTGGCCCAGCGCGCAGCGCGCCTGGCCGATGAGGGACGCTACCCCGAGCCCAGCTCGCGCTGGGCATATCCCTGGCCGCTGATCTGAAACCTGGTAACAGGAACGCGCGGACGTCCGGCCTCGGCGGGCAGGTCCTCGTTCAGCCGTTCGAGCCAGGCCGGAGCCCCCGGCGGGAGATCGCCGCTCGGCGCCGCCCGGTCGTCACGATCTGGCGGGTCGGGCTGCGGCGTGAGCAGCCGCCAGAGAAGAATGAAGGTGCCAGTGATCAGTGCGAATTTTGCCGTGGCAAAGAGAAGCACCCCGGCGACCTGCTGGTCTTCGAGCGAACGAAACGCCTCGTAGAACGTATGGTGCGAGAGCGCCAGCGTCAGGCCGGGGATGGTGGGCGGAACGCCGGCGACCATCAGGCAGCCGATCTTGGTGATCGGACTCAGACCATTGCGGCTCACGATCGGCGACCAGAAGAGAAAGCCACCCAACATGAAGATCGCTTGGGTCGCCGCGCGGAGCGTCGCATCCTTGACCGAAAGATCGACGACCGCCGGATACTGCGAGCCGAAGAGCACGACGTTGAGCGCGAGGATGCCGGTGACCGGGTGCATCCACGAGGCGATCCGTCGCGGTAGCCGCGGACTCGCACCGTACGCCAGCAGTGGCATGACCATGGCCAGGACCAGCATCTCCTCGAGCACGTGCAGGCTCAGTCGCTGATCGGCGAGCCGGCTGACCGGTGGCAAGAGCGTCGCCAGCGACAGCAGCGATCCGGCAACGAAGGCCGCGTGTTGACGCCGCGCCATGCCGCTTATTTTGCCGCAGCGAGCGCGGGCTTCGCGTAGTGGGCGAACACGGTGTCGATGAAATTGACGAAGAGATCGGCCAAGGGCGCGCTGTCGAGCATGAGCAGGTTTTCGGCGTTGTCCTCCCCGGCATGCGAAAGGTTGTAACTGCCGGTGAAGACGGTGTTGTCGACCACCGTGATCTTGGCGTGCATGAAGTCGTGCACGCTGGTCGGCGTGTAGGGCGTCGTGACCTTGGAGGCGAACGGGAACGCGGCGCTCACGGCCTGGAACGCGGGTCCCTTCCAGGTCGCGTGGGGGTCGACGCGCCACTGGCCGAGCACTTCGGCCATCTGCGTGCGATCGTAGACACCCTTGAAGTCCGGATGCGGCCTCTTCGCCAGGTCGCCCAGGGTCCCCAGGATCACGCCGGCGGTGATCACCGGCGAGCACACGCGGATGCGGCTCCTTGCATGCGCGATCCGGTCCGCGATCACGTGCGCCATCTGCCGGCCGCGCCCCGGCGCAAAGAAGAGATGCGCTTTGACGGGGCTGTCCTGGTAGGCAACCGGGACGCCCGCGAGATCGTACTTCCCGCTGCCCTCGACCCGGCCGGTTTGCCACAGCTCGCCGAAGTTCCTCGCGTACTCAGCCGCTAACGCCTGCGACGGAATCTTGAGGATGACGTTCTCTTCGCGCGTCCAGGAATCATTGGTCCAGTTCATCGAGCCGGTCCAGACCGATGCGTCCGCACTCGCGCCATCCCGCACGATGTACTTGTGATGCATCAGATCGGGAACGCCGGACACCGGTTTGGTCGGCACGCCGAGGCTGCCAATGAACGCGGTATCGGCCTGCGAGGGCGGCGGCACCGGGATCGGATTGGGGTAGTCGACGTTGTAGAGGAGCCGGATCGCGACGCCGCGCCCGGCGGCGGCCATTACCGCGGCCCGCACCCGGTCGGCGGGCGCGCCCGACAGATTCAGGTCGTAAATGGCGATGTCGAGACTGCGCTGCGCCGCACCGATGAAATCGGCAAGTTCTGCGGCAATCTGCTCGGCGGGCTGCCCGCCGTCCTGCAGAAAGCTCACCTCGAGCGATGCCGTCACTGGGCGTCGCTTTTCTTAGGCTGCGTCGGTTGCGTGGGCTGCGCTTCGAGCACCTTCCGCTGGTAGTACCGCTGCACGATGTCCGCGGCCTCCTGGATGTCGTCGGTCACGACCATCAGGTCGAGGTCCTCCGGTGAGATCTTGCCCTCAGCCAGCACCCGGTCGCGGATCCACTCTTGCAGGCCGGCCCAGTAGGCCGAGCCGAACATGATCACGGGGAAATGCACGATCTTGCCGGTTTGGATCAGCGTCAACGCCTCGAACAGCTCATCCATGGTGCCAAAGCCGCCCGGGAAGATGACGAAGGCCTCGGCGTATTTGACGAACATCGTCTTGCGCACGAAGAAGTAGTGGAATTCGATGCCGAGGTTGACGTACTCGTTGAGGCCTTGCTCGAAGGGCAATTCGATATTCAGACCGACCGACAGACCTCGACCTTCGCGGGCGCCCATGTTCGCCGCCTCCATGGTGCCCGGCCCGCCGCCGGTGATGATGGCGAAGCCTCGGCGGGCGAGTTCCGCGGCGAGCGCGCGCGCCGCCGCGTACATCGGATCGGGCGGACGGACGCGCGCCGAGCCAAAGAACGTCACCGCGGGACCGACCGTGGCCAGCGCATCGAACCCCGCCACGAACTCGGCCTGGATCCGCAGCACACGCCAGGGATCGCTCTCGAGGAACTCTGGAGCGCTCTCGGGCCGCTCCAGGAGCTTACGATCCTCGATTTTTCGCTCGACGCCTCGCCGGACGATGCCGCCAGTCCGCTGCTCTCCAGGTTCCTTCGCCATAGCCTCGAATACTCTAACCCGTTGCCTTTTGCGCCAGACTTGTGGCGTGATGAGGCGCGACCAGCTCGAGGAGATCGTCGTGGCGGTGGCCGCGCTGGTCCTCCCGGGAGTGCTGACCGCCATCCTGCTGCAGACGCACTCGCCGCAGCGGGAATACGTCTTCATCTACATGGCGCTGGTCGCCGTGATCGCGGTGGCGCGTGGGCTATTGCCCGCGCTGCTGGCTGCTGCGGTCAGCTTCTTGTTTGTCGATTACTACTTCGTACCGCCGATGCATACCCTGACGGTTGCCGATGAACAAGACCTCGTCAACCTGGCCATCTTCTTCGGGACCGCAGGGGTGGTCGGCTTCACGGCCGGGCGGCGTCGGCAGGCGCAGCTCCGGGCCGAGGCGCTCGCGGGTGAGCTTCGCAACGCGAACGCTGAGCTGGTGCGGCTGAACCGCGACCAGGCGTCGGCCGCCCAGGCGGCCGTCCGGCTGGCGCGCACCGAACAGCAGGTCCAGCTGCTGCAGCAGGCGGACCAGGATCTCCGCGACCTGCTCGCGACCCTGTCGCACGAGCTGCGCACGCCCATCGGCACCATCCTGACCGACAGCACCAACATGCTACGGACGCAGGAAATGAACACGTCCATCCGCTATCGCATCGAGGGGATCGCCACGGAGGCGCGGCGATTGAACCGGTTGCTGGCTGACATGCTCAGCCTGGGCCGGATCGAGAGCGGTGCCCTCCACCTCACGCTGGAGCCGGTGCAAGTCGGCGACGCGGTCGCGGCAGCGGCCGAGCGCCTCAAGCGGACGGCGCCCGACCGTATCGTCCAGTGGGACCCGAAGGAAGCGGGCGTCAGCGCACTGGCTGACTGGGACAGCCTGGGACAAATCTTCGACAACCTCCTCGACAACGCCAACCGTTTCGCGCCACCGGGAACGCCGATCAGCGTGCGAGTCAGCCAGGAGGCTCCGGACCAGGTCACGATCCGCGTGCTCGACCACGGTCCCGGCGTGCCCGCTGCGATGCGCGATCGGTTGTTCAATCGCTTCGTCAAGGGTCCATCCGACGACGGCGATGGCTCCGGCCTAGGGCTCGCCATCACCCGCGGACTCGTCGAGGCGCACGCCGGGAGTATCGCCCTCGAGGATGGGCAACCCGGCGAAACGACCTTTCGCTTTACGATCCCAAAGTCGGAGTCGTAGCCGGCTTTGTGACCGGACCCGGTTGGTCTCGCCGCAGGATGTGCACGTCGATATCCTCGAGCAACCGGATCAGCGTGGATGTTGTCCGCCATGGCCGCCAACGGTGATGCGGGCGGCCAAGCACGACCTCGGTATTCAGCGTCTTGCGTAAATAACCGGCAAGCGAGGCGGCCACGTTTCGCCCATAGAGACTGACGAACTCGCCCTCTTCGCGGTGCACCAGCGCCGCGTACTCGCCCAGCCAGCGGCGCTCCGACTCCGAGAGCCGCGGCGGCCGAACGCTGACCACGGTGAACTGTCCCGCGGTCCGTGTGGCAAACCTCGCCGTCCGCTGGATGAACGGCTCCATCCCCGAGCGTGGCGGGACACAGGCGACCAGGCGCGGTCGCGCCTCCCAGGGCGCTTCGATCTTCCGCTCGCGCATGTAGGCGACCAGCCGGCGATCCGTGTGCTCGGCGATCAGCCTGAACGCCATCTCCCGCAGGGCCGACAGGATCTGCGGTCGGAACTCGGCCTGGAGCGCGCGCGCCGCGTCGGCCGGACTCATGATCTCTCCCCGGCGAAGCCGCTCGATCAAAACCGCCGGGGTGACGTCAACAATCTCCAGCTCGTCGATGCCGCTCAGGACGTCATCCGACATGACGGATCCGGGGGCGCGCTCTTTGAGCAGCGGCGCGTAGCTCTCGCGAACGCTGGCTAAGTCGAGTAAATGAAGCGTGCCCAGCACCGTGATGCCCGCCTCGACCAGCCTGGAGAGCGAATCGGAGCGCAGACGGCCCTCCGTGTCGAGACCGTTGAGCTCATCGATGACCGCAACTTCGGGATTGCGGCTCAGCAATGCCTCGACATCGAGGCGGTCGTGCGCTGCGGGCGCGTTCGGCCCGCCGAGTGTTTCGAGAGTATCCAGCTCGGCCGCCGAAACCCTCGGATTGATGGCGGCGACGACGACGTCGGTGCCGCGCGCCCGGCGCCGGCGCGCCTCGTCGAGCATGGCGGTGGTCGTACCCGAGCCGTCGGCGTATCCGAGATACACTCTGATGTCCGCGCCACGTCGACCGCGCTGCTCCGAGCGGAGCAGGTCGTCGGGCAGGCGGCGCTCCGGCTCAGCCTCGGGTGGCGGCGCCGAGGGCTCGGTGGCGATGACGTGTAGGTCGATGTCAGGGAGCGAGTCGATCAGCTGATCGGCCAGCGACTTACGCCAGCGAGCCAACAGGCCGGTCTGGCGCGACTCACCGATGAAGAGGTGGCGCACATTGGCCAGCTGGGCGGCCTCGATGATCCCCTTTGCGACATCCGGTCCGCCGAGCGACACGAACGAGCAACCAAGCTGGGCGGCGAGCCGTTGGTAATCCTCGATCTTTACGGCGCCGCGGGAGCCGACGGTCACCACCATGCAGAGCCCACCGAGGCGGCGTGCCAGGCGGGCGGCGCGGCGGATCAACGGCTCGGATTTTGCGGAACCGGAAATCGCGACCAGCACGTCCTCCGCTGGCGCCAGCACCTCTCGCGACGTCGCCATCGACTGGGCGACCAGCCGAAGGGCGATCTCGCGCAGCGCGGCGAGGTTACCCGGCCGAAAGAAGTTCGCCAGCGCGGTTTCGACCTTGTCCGGACGATAGATGTTGCCGTGCCGCATCCGTTTGCGGAGTGCCTCGGGCGAGATGTCGATGAACTGGATTTCGTCGGCGAGGTCGAGCACGCGATCGGGCAGGGTTTCACGCTGGGCGATGCCGGTGATCTTCTCGACCACGTCGTTGACGCTTTCGACGTGCTGCACGTTCAGCGTCGAGATGACATCGATGCCGGCGTCGCGTAGCTGCTCGACATCCTGCCAGCGTTTCTCGTTGCCGGAGCCCGGTGCGTTGGTATGAGCGAGCTCATCGACCAGGGCGATCTTCGGATGCCGCCGCAGGACCGCATCGACGTCCATCTCCTCCAGCACCGTGCCGCGGTACGGGACGCGCTTGCGCGGGATCAACTCGAGGCCGGCGAGAAGCTCCTCGGTGCGGGCCCGGCCATAGGTCTCGACGTAGGCGATGGCGACGTCCTCACCGCGCTGCTTTCGCTCACGGCCCTCCTTGAGCATCGAGAACGTCTTGCCGGCGCCGGGCGTCGCACCCAGGAAAACCTTGAGACGCCCGCGCCCCGATCCCGCCATCGATCCATGTTAGGGCGAGGTTTAGCCGGCTTCCCCGTTATCCAAAGCCATGTTGAGCGCCAGCACGTTGACGCGGGGCTCACCGAAGACTCCGAGGCTGCGACTTTGCACGTACCTCTCCACCAGGGCACGGACTCTCGCTGGGTCCAGGTTGCGCGCCGTCGCCACGTGCGTGACCTGGATCAACGCGCCCGCCTCGGTGATGTCAGGATCGAATCCGCTGAAATCCGTGGTGACCAGGTCGACGGGCACCATCGAGTCAGCCGGGAGATTGTTCTCCTTACGGATTTGCGTGACGGCCTTGCTGACCCGATCGATCAATGCCTTGTTCGAGGGCGCGAGGTTGCTGCCCGCCGAGTTCTGGGCATTGTAGGGGTCCGACTTGGTCGCGTCGCTGATGTTGGCGGTCGCCGACGGCCGGCCGAAGAAATACTTGGGGTCGGTGAAATTCTGCCCGATCAGCTTCGACCCGACGACTTGACCGTTTTTGACGATCAGGCTGCCGTTCGCCTGGTCGTGGAAGACGACCTGCGAGATCCCCGTGATGACCAGTGGGTATATCAGGCCAGTCACGACCGCGACCACCAGGGTCAGCCGCAGTGCGCGAAGCAGCTCGGTCGGGAGCGAGCGAACGATGGATGGTGAGCCTGTCATGCGAGATGGACCGCCGTGATGATGATGTCGATCAACTTGATACCGACGAAGGGGGCGATGATGCCGCCGACCCCCCACAGGAGCAGGTTGCGCCGCAGCAGCGCGGCGGCGCCGATCGGCCGGTAACGCACCCCCCGAAGCGCGAGCGGGATGAGCGCCACGATGATCAGCGCGTTGAAGATCACGGCGGACAGCACGGCGCTGCTCGGGTTCGTCAGCCGCATAACGTTGAGAGCCCCGAGCTCGGGTAGCGCGACGAAGAACATCGCCGGAATGATGGCAAAGTACTTGGCCACGTCGTTCGCAATGCTGAACGTCGTCAATGCGCCGCGTGTGATCAACATCTGCTTTCCCGCCTCGACGATCTCGATCAGCTTGGTTGGATCGCTATCGAGGTCGATCAGGTTTCCGGCTTCCTTCGCCGCTTGCGTTCCCGACTGCATCGCCACGGCCACGTCGGCCTGGGCGAGCGCGGGCGCGTCGTTGGTGCCGTCGCCGGTCATCGCGACCATCCGACCGTCGGCCTGCTCCTTGCGGATCAGTTCCAGCTTTCGCTCGGGGATCGCCTCGGCGAGGAAATCGTCCACCCCGGCTTCTTTGGCAATCGTCGCCGCCGTCAGCCGGTTGTCGCCGGTGACCATGACGGTGCGCAAGCCCATCTTGCGGAGCTCGGCAAACCGTTCGGCAATCCCGGGCTTGACGATGTCCTTGAGCTGGATCGTCCCCATCACGAGGTTGTCCTCGGCGACCATCAGGGGCGTCCCACCGGCGCGCGCGATTGTTTCAACGCGCTCCTGTACGGCTTCCGGTAGTTGCTTCGGCGTCGGGCAGCCACACCAGGTCGAGATCGCATCGACTGCGCCCTTGCGGATGCTGTGGCCATCGAAGTCGACGCCGCTCATGCGGGTATTCGCGGAGAACGGAATGAAGGTCATGTTGGCTGGTTGCTGTCCATCGGCACCGAAGCGGCGGGCCAGCGCAACGATCGAGCGGCCTTCGGGCGTCTCGTCGGACAGGCTCGCCAGCTCGGCAGCTCGAACGAGTCGATCCATCGTGATCCCCGGCGCCGGAACGAACTCGGTCGCCTGGCGGTTGCCGTATGTGATGGTGCCGGTCTTGTCGAGGAGCAGGGTGTCGACGTCGCCCGCGGCCTCGACCGCCCGGCCGGAGAGGGCGATGACGTTGCGCTGCAGCAACCGGTCGATGCCCGCGATGCCGATCGCCGAGAGCAGTGCGCCGATGGTCGTCGGAATCAGGCAGACGAGCAGCGCGATCAGCACCGTGATCGTGACGGACGTGCCGGCATAGATCGCAAACGGCTGCAGGGTTACGACCGCGATCATGAAGATGATGGTCAGCGCGGCGAGCAAAATGTTCAGCGCGATCTCATTGGGTGTCTTGCGCCGCGAGGCGCTCTCGACCAGGTGGATCATGCGATCGAGAAACGTCTCGCCCGGGTTGGCGGTGACCTCGACCACGATCCGGTCAGAGAGTACCCGGGTCCCACCGGTCACAGCGCTGCGATCTCCCCCGGCCTCGCGGATGACAGGGGCGGATTCACCGGTGATCGCCGACTCGTCGACCGACGCGATGCCTTCGATGATGGATCCGTCGCTGGGGATCAGGTCGCCCGCTTCGATGACGACCGTGTCGCCCTTGCGCAGTTGCGATGACGGCACGCGATCTTCCTTGCCATCGACCAGCCGGCGCGCGATGGTATCGGTGCGGGCGCGCCGCAGCGTGGCAGCCTGCGCCTTACCGCGTCCCTCCGCGAGCGCCTCGGCGAAGTTGGCGAACACCAGCGTGAACCATAACCAGAGCGTGATCTGGCCGACAAAAAGCGAATCGGGCGCGCCCCGGAACAGCCCCGCGATGAAGATGATCGTGGTGATCACCGAGCCGACCTCGACGACGAACATGACGGGGTTGCGGGCCTGCCAGCGCGGATCGAGCTTGGTGACGCTCTCGATCAGGGCGGGCACCATGATGTTGCGGTCCAACAGGCTGGAACGGCGGCGGCGCCGGTAGTTTTCGGAACGAGTTTTCTCTTCCATATCAGTGAGCCAGGTGATTGGCGGCCAGCTGGAAGTGCTCCAGCAACGGCCCCAGGGATAGGGCGGGGAAGAACGTGAGCGCGCCGACGATCAGGACGACGCCAACGAGCAAGCCGGCGAACAGCGGCCTGTCGGTGGCGAGCGTACCGGAGCCGGCCGGAACGACCTTCTTGCCGGCGAGCGCGCCCGCCAGCGCCAGGATCGGGATCACCTCGAAGAAGCGCCCCAGCCACATCGCGGTGCCGCCCAGGGTGTTCCAGAACACCGTGTTGCCGGCAAGCCCGGCGAAGGCGCTCCCGTTGTTGCCGACCTGGGACGAGAACGAATAGAGAATCTCGCTGAAGCCGTGCGCGCCGGGATTGAGCGGGCCGCCGCCGTTGGCGGTGGCCGCCGGAGCGAGCACCGCGATCGCGGTGAAGCCGAGGATGATCAAGACGTCGATCAGGACGGCCAGCGACGCCAGCCGCACTTCCTTCGACTCGATCTTCTTGCCGAGGTACTCGGGCGTTCGGCCCACCATCAGGCCGGCGATGAAGACGGCCAGGATAGCGAAGACCAGCATGAAGTAGAGCCCGGCGCCGATGCCGCCGGGGGCGACCTCGCCGATCTGGATCAGGACCATCGTCACCATGCCGCCGATCGGCGTCAAGCTGTCGTGGCTCGCATCGACCGATCCGGTACTGGTGCCGGTGGTCGCGGCGGCGAAGTTCGCCGAATACACCGGACCGAAGCGGACCGCCTTGCCCTCCATGTTGCCCCCGGACTGCGCCGACGTTCGCGATTGGTCGGCGCCCACCGCGGTCAGGGCCGGGTTGCCGACCTGCTCGGCACCGATGGCAATTCCGGTCGCCACGACGAAAATCGCCACCATCGCCCCGCCGATCGCGAGACCCTGCTTGATGTTGCCGACCATCTTGCCGAAGGTCACGACCAGCGCGAACGGGATGAGCAGCTCGAGGAAGATCTCGAACTGGTTGGTGAAGCCATTCGGGTTTTCGAAGGGGTGCGCCGAGTTGGCGTTGAAGGGGCCCCCACCGTTGTTGCCGAGGTCCTTGATCGCCTCCTGCGAGCCGAACGGGCCGACGGCGATCGTCTGGGTCGACCCCTGCACCGTATGTGCGGTCGTGTAGGGATCCAGGCTCTGGATCACGCCCTGCGAAATCAGAACGAAGGCCGCGATCACCGACATCGGGATCAAGACGTAGAGAATCGCCCGAGTCGCGTCGACGTAGAAGTTGCCGAGGGTCTTCATCTTGCGGGCCGACATGCCGCGGATGAGGGCCACCGCCAGCGCGATGCCGGTGGCGGCGGACAGAAAGTTATGGATGACGAGGCCCAGCATCTGCGAGAGATACGACATCGTCTGCTCGCCGGTGTAGTTCTGCCAGTTGGTGTTGGTGACGAAGCTCACCGTCGTGTTCCAGGCAAGGTCGGGCGCGACGCCGCTGAAGCCCATCGGATTGAGCGGCAGGTGATCCTGCAGCCGCAGGATGAGGTAGGTGAAGATGAAGCTGACGACCTGCACGGCGAGCATCGCGACCGTGTACAAGACCCAGCCCTGTTCCTGGTCTTCCTTGATGCCGGACAACCGGTAGAACCCAACTTCCACCGGGCGCAGGACCGGATGCAAGAACGTCCGTCCTCCAGTGAAGACCGTGACCATGAAGCCGCCGAGGAACCAGGCACAGATGGCGACGGCCGCGAAGGTGATGCCGATCCCGATCAGGTCAAGCAGCATGGCTCAGAACCGCTCCGGAAAGAGGAGAGCAACAAAGAGATAGATGGTCACGATCATGGCCACGACGCCTGCGGCGATGTATCCCGCCGTCATGGCAGTTTCTTCAGCCCAAACACATAGGCCAGGCTCGCGAGCGACAGCACCACCATCAAGCCGAGCATCCAGACATCGAGTGGCATGACGTCAGCCTAGGTCGGACCTCGTCAACACTGCATCAACAAATTCGCTTTGAGGCTCGAGTCGTTTATGGGCTGTTGACGCCTGCCGGGATACGTTGTCCGTATGTGGTCTTCCATAGTTGAGCCGGCGACCGGGCCGATCCTGCTGGCCGTCGAGGCGGTTCCTCAGTCGCAAGCGCTGGTCGCGGCCGCGGCAAGGCTTGCCCGGCAATCGCATGCCGAGGTTCTGGTGCTGTCGGTGCGCGAGCGCAGCTATGCCCGTGGCCTCGCCTGGGACATTCACCAGCCAGGCGAAATCGCAGAAACCGTCAGCCGTGCGATTTATGAGCTGGACCGAGCCGGCGTGCACGCGCGGGGACTCATCCGCACCGCCCGCTCCGGGCGGGTGGCCGACGAGATCATCGATGCGGCGCACAAGCATCACGCCGACGAGATCATCATCGGCAGCTCGAGGCGATCCTGGCTGGCAGGGCTCCTCATGGGGAGCGTCGCTCCTCGGGTGCTGCGCCGTTCGGATCTGCCGGTGGTCGCGATACCGACGAAGGCCCTCCTTCGCCAGCGGAGCGCGTCGCCCGTCAGCGCTTGATCGCGGAACCGAAACGATAGCCGCGGCCCGGCACCGTCTGGATCACTTCCGGATGCGCCGGATCATGTTCCAACTTGAGCCGCAACCGCTGGATGAAGACCCGCAGGTAATGCCGTTCGTCACCATAAGTCGGTCCCCAGACGCTGTGGAGGAGCGTCCGATAGTCCATCACTTCGTGTTCGTGACGGGCGAGCTCGGCTAAGAGAAGATATTCCGTGGCCGAGAGCCGGACTTCCTGGTCCCCACGTAAGACCGAATGGTTCTGCAAGTCGACCGTGATGTCGGCGGCCCGAACGATCAGCGGCAGCTGCGTCGGAGGCTGGGCGCGGCGAAGCACCGCGCGGATTCGTGCCAGCAACTCGTCCGAGCCAAATGGCTTCGCCAGGTAATCGTCGGCGCCCATGTCGAGGGCACGGACCTTGTCCGCCTGGTCGCCGCGGGCGCTGATCACGATAACTGAGGGAGTGCGCCGCCCTTCGAGCGTGGAGAGCACGTGCCAGCCATCGACGAATGGCAGTCCGATGTCGAGCAGGACCACGTCAAAGGACCTGGCCTTCAGTGCCTGGACGCCGACCGACCCGTCTGCCGCCTGCTCGACCTCGAAGCCGCCTGATTGCAGCGCGCCGACCAGGACGGTTCGCAAGGCGCGATCGTCCTCGACGACCAGGATGCGTCCCGCTGCGCCCGCCATTACCTGGAAGCCACGACGAAGAAGCTCGGGCTGGCGAGCAGCTCGGCATCTGGCCGCCCGAACATCCGCTGGAGGCGCAGGCCGGCCCCCGATAACCAGTTCTCCATCTCCTCGGGCCAGACGATGGCGACCTCGGCGTGCTGCGTGACCGTCCGTCCGTCGGGAAGCCGGTAATCGACCTCGAGACGCGCTCCATTTCCATCGAAGGCTCGCACCCTGACCCCGTCGCCGCCGCCCGCCCGCAGCCAGTGGGGGTTGGCCAGCTCGAAGGCGACCATGCCGGCATCGGCGAGGTGGTCGGCGGCTCGGCGCAGGCGCTCGACCATGTAAAGGATGTTGGAGGGCGCGATCACGAGATCGAATCGGCGAGCGAGCGCCAGGTCCTCGATCCGCGATTGGATGAGCTCGGTCTGGGGCAGGCGTTCGCGCAGACGCTCGAGCATGCCGGGGTGGCTATCGACCCCGACCAGCTCGATGCCGGCGGCGCTTAGCGGCACCGCGATCCGTCCGCTGCCGATCCCGAGGTAAAGCACCGGAGGCGCGGCGCCCTGAGCCAACTCGAGCCACGGCCACAGGTCGGTTGCGTCGGGCAACTGCCGATATAGCTCGGCAAATCCCGGATCCGGTCGTGATGGATCGTCGCGTACGGCATTCATGGATGTAACGACCCCCGGTACTCCTTTCAAGGACTGTCGAGGAGGCGAGGCACTCATGAGCGTACGGTTTCTTATCCTGGCGGCGGCAAGCACGCTGCTTACGGCATGCGGCACCGGTTTGGCCGCACACACCGATTCAACCGTCACGATCCCGAGCGATCGATTCCTCCCGGTCGTAAGCGAGTCGGTGACCGGCGGGACCATCAGCTTCCACAATGCCGACGCCGATGCTCACACCGTTACAAGCCTTCCTGGTGCCGCCGTGCGGTTCGACCTGATCATCCCGGCGGGCAGCACACGGATATTGAAGCTCGACTCGTCCGGGGCGTTTCGATACTACTGTCGATTTCACGCGCACTATGATCCGAAGACCGACCAGGTCGCGGCGAACCCCGGCGCCGATCACCCCGACGAGCCAATGGCCGGCGTGATCGTCGCTACTCGCAATAGCTAGGCCGGCAGCCCTACGCGACGGACTCGTCGGCGATGTCGAGCGCCTTGTCGATGATGGCGAAGCCTTCGGCGAGCTCGCCCTCGTTGATGCAGAGTGGCGGGTTCGTCATGACCGTATTCCAGCGGACGAATGTATACAGCCCCTGCTCGCGAAGCGACTTGGCCACCGCCTTCATCGGCTCCGAGGTGCCATTGAACGGTGCCAACGGCTCCATCGTCTTGCGGTCCTTGACCAGCTCGAGGATACCGAAGAGGCCGATGGCGCGGGTCAGGCCGACCGACGGGTGCTTGCGCTTGAGCTCCTGGTGGTGGCGTTTCATCACCTCGCCCATCCGCCGGGCGTTGCCGATCATGTCGTCTTCCTCGTAGGCCTGGATGGTACCGAGCGCTGTCGCGCACGCCAGCGGATGACTGTTGTAGGTGAGGCCGCCGTAAAAGACGTTCTTGTCAAAATACTCGGCGATTTTGGGGCGCATGCCGACGGCACCCAGCGGGACGTAGCTGCTCGTCAAACCTTTCGCCATGGTCATGATGTCCGGCACCACGTTCCAGTGATCGACGGCGAACCATTCGCCGGTCCGGCCAAAGCCGGACATGATCTCGTCGCAAACCATCAGGATGCCGTAACGATCGCAAAGCGCACGCACGCCCTGGAGATAGCCGTCGGGTGGAATCAGGATGCCGTTGGTGCCGGTGACCGTTTCCAGGAAGAAGGCGGCGATGGTGTTCGGCCCTTCGAGTTGGATCGTCTCCTCGAGGTACTCGAGGGATTTTTCTGCGCTATCCTGCTCGCGCTGCGGCCCGTGATAGGGATCGAGCACGTGCACCACGCCAGACGTGCCCAGGTCGTTGGCCCAACGACGAGGGTCGCCGGTCAACGACATGGCGCCCGCGGTCGCCCCGTGGTAGGAACGGTATCGAGCGATGATCTTGTGGCGACCGGTCACGGTCCGGGCGAGCTTGATCGCGTTCTCGTTCGCCTCGGCACCGCCAAGCGTGAAGAAGACCTTGTCGAGGTCGCCGGGCATCAGCTCGGCGAGCTTCTTCCCCAGCAGCGCGCGCGGCTCGTGTGCCATGAATGGATTGGCATAGGCGAGTTTTTCCGCCTGACGCCTGATCGCCTCGATGATTCGCGGGTCACCGTGCCCGGCATTGACGCTCATCAGCTGGCTGTTGAAGTCGATGTACCGCTTTCCCTCGGGGGTGTAGAAGTAGACGCCCTTGGCGTGATCGACCGCAATCGGATCGACGGTCGATTGCGCCGTCCATTCGTAGAGCGTGTACTGGCGGCACAGGGCGACGATCTCCTCGCCGCTAAGTACTTTCGGCCGCGAACTCGTCTCTAAAGCCAACGGGTCGTCACGACTTTATGTCGCGTGTAGAAACGAATGCTGTCCTGGCCCGTGGCGTGCAGGTCCCCAAAGAACGAGTTCTTCCAGCCGGTGAAGGGGAGGAACGCCATGGGCGCGGCCACGCCGATGTTGACGCCGAGCATGCCGGCCTGCGCCCGCCGTTTGAACTCGCGCGCGTACTTGCCCGAGTTGGTGAAGATCGATGCCATGTTCCCGTAGGTGCTGGCATTGAGCACCTTGAGGGCCTCGTCAATGTCGGTGGCGCGAACCACGGCCAGCACGGGCCCGAAAAGTTCGTCCTTCCAGATCTTCATGTTGGGCGTGACGCGATCGAAGATGGTCGGACCCAAGAAGAAGCCCTCTTTCTGATCGACGTCACGACCGTCGGAGACCAGCTGCGCGCCTTCCGCCTGGGCACCGTCGATGTACTCGATCAACTTCTGCTTGCGCTCCCCGCGGATCACCGGCCCGAGTGTTGTCTTCGGATCGGTACCGGGGCCAACCTTGAGTTTCGCCGCATCGTTGGCCAGCTCGCGAACCAGGGCGTCGCCGATCTTGCCCACCCCGACCGCGACGCTTCCCGCCAGGCAACGCTGGCCGGCATTGCCGAATGCTGACGAGATGACGTGCGGTGCTGACAGCTCGAGGTCGGCGTCGTCCATGACCAGGATGTGGTTCTTGGCACCGCCCAACGCCTGGACCCGCTTCCCGTTGGCCGCCGCCGTCGCATAGATGTAGGCGGCGACCGTCGCCGAGCCGACGAACGAGATCGCCGAGATGTCGGGATGGGTCAAGAGCTGGTTGACGGCGTCGTTGGCGCCGTGCACGACGTTGAAGACGCCCTCGGGCAGGCCGGACTCCTCGAGCAACTCCGCAATGCGCATCGCGGAAAGCGGCGTCAGCTGCGAGGGCTTGAGGACAAACGTGTTGCCGGTGACGATCGCGACCGGGATCATCCACATCGGCACCATGTTGGGGAAGTTGAAAGGCGTGATGCCCGCGACCACACCAACCGGGAAGCGGGTCAGCTCCTCATCGATGCCTCTGGCGATCTGGTCGAGATTCTGCCCCATCATCAAGGTTGGGGCGCCGCAAGCAAAGTCGATGACCTCGATGGCGCGCTTGACCTCGCCCTTGGCCTCGTCCAGCGTCTTGCCGTTCTCCTGGGTGACGATCGCGGAGAGCTCGTCGATGTGCTTATCGAAGAGCGCCTTGAATCGGAACATCACCTGCGCGCGTTCCGGGACGGGGGTCTCGCTCCAGGCGGGGAATGCCTTCTTGGCCGCTGCAACGGCCTCGTTGATCTCCTCGCGGGTCGAGTGCGGAAGGCTGGCGATCGTCTCACCGGTCGCGGGGTTGGGGATCGGATCAACCTTCTGGGCACTGGAGTCTCGGAACTTGCCGCCGATGAAGCTCTGGACGTTCCTGGTGGCGATCATGACCTGGCACCGACCGGGCTTGGCTTACCGGATGGGACCGCGTGAAATGGCGAGCGCCGTAGGAACTGGCCCGCGCCCTTGACTCCCTGGAACTTTCCGTCCTTGACGAGCACGTTGCCGCGCTGCATCACGACCTCCGGCAAACCCTTGACCGTCATGCCCTCGTAGCAACTGTAGTCCACGTTCATATGATGGGTCTTCGCCGAAATCGTGCGTTCCACCCCTGGGTTGAAGATCACGATGTCGGCGTCGCTTCCCGGGGCGATCGTGCCCTTGCGGGGAAAGAGCCCGAACATCTTGGCGGGCGCCGTCGCCACGAGCTCCACGAACCGATTCAGCGTGATCCGGCCGGAATTCACGCCACCGTTGAAGATCAGCGTGAAGCGGTCTTCCACGCCCGGCAAGCCGTTGGGGATCTTGGAGAAGTCGCCGCGCCCCAGGTCCTTCTGGCCCTTGAAATGGAAGGGGCAGTGGTCGGTCGCGACCAGCTGCAGGTCGTCCTGCAGAAGACCCTTCCAGAGCTCATCGTGATGCGACGGCGGTCGCAGTGGCGGCGAGCAGACGTACTTCGCGCCTTCGAAGCCGGGCCGGCCGAGGTCGTCCAGGCTGAGATAGAGATATTGCGGGCACGTTTCGGCAAAGGTCGAGGCGCCGTCGTCGCGCGCCGCGCGGACCGCATCGAGCGCCTCTTTCGAACTCAAGTGCACGATGTAGACGGCGACCTCCGCAAGCCGCGCCAGCGCGATGGCGCGGCTGGTGGCCTCCCCCTCCATACTGGCCGGCCGGGTGAGGCCGTGGTTGATGGGATCGCCTTTGCCCTCTGCCAGATAGCGCTGTACGAGCACGTCGATCGCGCCGCCGTTCTCGGCGTGCATCATGATCAAGCCGCCGTTCTCCGCGGTGCGGCCCATCGCCTTGAAGATCGAGGCGTCATCGAGCATGAAGACGCCCGGGTACGCCATGAAGAGCTTGAACGAGGGGACGCCCTCGTTGACCAGGGCATCCATTTCCTTGAGGATGGAATCGTTGATCTCGCGCACGATCATGTGAAAGCCATAGTCGATGTGGGCCTTGCCTTCGGCTTTCTTGTGCCACTGGTCGAGACCCTGGCGCAGGGTTTGGCCGTAGGTCTGCACCGCGAAGTCGACGATCGTGGTCGTCCCGCCCCAGGCGGCGGCGGCGGTCCCGGTGGCGAAGTCGTCGGAGGCGAAGGTGCCGCCGAAGGGCAGCTCCATGTGGGTGTGGACGTCGATCGCTCCGGGCATCACGTAGCGGTTTTCGGCATCGATCACCTGGTCCGCATTGGCCGTGAGTCCGCTCCCGATCGCGACCACCTTTTCGCCCTCGACCAGCACGTCGGTCTTGTTGGTATCGCTGGCGGTCACCACGGTGCCATTTTTGATCAAGGTCCTCATGGCAGCTCTTTGACCAGCTCCTCGTAGCTCTCCGGGCGGCGATCGCGCAGGAACTGCCAGGTATTGCGCACCTGACGATTCATGTCGAGGTCGAGGTCGGCGACCAGGACTTCATCCTCCGTCTCGGATGCCTGGGCGACGATCTTGCCGCGCGGATCACAGAAGTAGCTCGCCCCGTAGAACTGTGCGTCGTTGAGCGGCTTCTCCACCCCGACCCGGTTGATGGCGCCGATCCAGTAGCCGTTGGCGACCGCGTGCGCGGGCTGCTCGAGCTCCCAGAGATAGCGCGACAGCGATTTGACCGTGGCCGACGGGTTGAAGACCAGCTCAGCGCCCTTGAGGCCGAGCGCCCGGGCGGGCTCCGGAAAGTGGCGGTCGTAACAGATCAAGATGCCGACCCGGCCGACCGAGGTCTCCCAGACCGGGTAGCCGAGGTTGCCCGGCTTGAAATAGAACTTCTCCCAGAAGCAGGGACCGACGTGCGGGATGTGGGTCTTGCGGTACTTGCCGAGCACCGTGCCGTCGTTCTCGATCAGGACCGCGGTGTTGTAGTAGACACCCGTCTGCGCCTCCTCGTAGAAAGGCACGACCAGGGCCATCTTGTGCTTCCTGGCGAGCTCCTGCATCCGCTTGACGGTCGGCCCGTCGTCCGGCTCGGCGGTGTCGTACCACTTGGGATCCTGCTCGGCGCAGAAATAGGGGCCGAAAAAGATTTCCTGCAGGCACGTGATCTGCGCACCCTTCGCCGCGGCCTCGCCGATCAGTGCCTCGTGCCTCTGAATGGCTTCCTCTTTGGGCATGTTCGCGTGCGCCTGGATCAGCGCCGCCCTCACCTTCGCCATGTTGTTCTTGCCTCCTGCTCGCTAACTGAACGCTGGAATGATGGCCTCGCCGTATTGCTGGATCACCGTCTCGGGCTTCTCAACCATAAGGTAGAGGTTGAACTGGTCGACGCCCACCTCGATCAATTCCTCGATCCGTTTCTTGCTCTGCTCGACCGTCCCGATGACGCAGAACCGATCGATCACGTCATCGGGGACGAAGTCGGCGTGAGCCGCGCCCCGCTTGGCGTGCTCCGAGTAGTCATAGTGGTCGCGCGCTTTGATGTAGTCGGTCAGCGCCTTGGGAAGGTCCTGGACGTCGTAGCGCTTCAGCAGGTCGACGACGTGATTCGAGACCAGCGCCGGGAACCAGCGAACCTGCTCACGGGCCGCATCGATGTCATCAGAGATGAAGGCCGGGGCGGCGGCCTGGACCAGGATGTCGTCGAAGGATCGGCCCGCCTCCTCCGCGCCCTCGCGCACGAACTGCAAACACCACTTGATGATGGCGGGATCGGCCAGCTGGATGATGACGCCGTCGGCGACCCGCCCCGCGGCGCGTAGCGCCTTCGGCCCGTAGCCGGCAACCCAGATGGGCAGCTCGTGCTCGGCCCATTTCAGGCGGACCTTGACGCCGTCGTAGTCGACCTCACGTCCCGCCGCCAACTCGCGGATCAGGCGGCAGTCGGCCTCCATCTGCTCGACGCTGACCGGCTTCTTGCCGAGCACGCGCCGCGCGCTGTCGCCACGTCCGATGCCCATCACCATCCGCCCGCCGGAGATTTCGTTCAGCGTGGCCAGGGCGCTGGCGGTAACGGTGGGATCGCGCGTTCCCGGGTTGGTCACGCATGGGCCGATCTTGATGGTCCTGGTGTTGGCGGCCATCAGCGTGAAGATCGGATAGACCTCCTGCCAGAGCACGTGCGAATCGAAGAGCCACGCATACTCGAAGCCCTGGGCCTCGGCAAGCTTGGTCAGCTCCACCCACCGGCTGGGGGGCGGATCCGGCGCAAAGCAGACACCGAAGCTGAGTCGTTCCATTCCTTTCAAAAGGCTGGAGCCCCCGCCGCGAGGAAGGGGCTCCAGCGCGATCGATCTACGAGTTTAGGTCGCCGCCGCAGCCTGGGGTTGCCGCCGAGCGGCCCCCGCCGGGAACAAGGCCGAGAGTGCCAGGTAGACAACGAACGCCGCCACCAGGCCGACCACCCAGCTGTAGTCGTAGAAAGTAAACGGCTGATAGAGGAATGGGATCACGCCTTTGGCCGGGAACGGTCCCTGCGTGCCCGGCGCCGTATAGGCGCCTCCGACCGCGAGCACACCGCCGACCAACAATGCAACGATGGCCCGGAAGTTAAAACCTCCCGCGTACCGATACGCTCCTTTCGACTGATAGAGATCACCCAACTTGAGTTGGGTCTGGCGCATGTACCAGTAGTCGGCGATGAGCACGCCCGCAATGGCACCGAGGGCGCCGCCGTAGAAGCCCAGCCAGGTGAAGATGTAGACGTGGGGATCGGAGTACAGGCGCCAGGGCTGAATGAGGATCCCCAGCACGCCCGTGATCAGACCGCCCATACGGAAGCTGATTGCCTTCGGCCAGAGATTTGAGAAGTCGTACGAAGGGCTCACGACATTTGCCGCGATGTTGACCGAGAGCGTCGCCACGGCGAGGGTGAAGAGTGCCAGCACGATCACGATCGGATTGGAGAATTTGGCTGTCAGCGCGATGGGATCCCAGATCGCGCTGCCGTAGACGGTGACTGTCGCCGACGTGATCAACACGGCTAGCAACGGGAAGACGGTCATGGTGGTCGGTAGGCCGAGCAGCTGGCCCACTGCCTGGGCACGCTGGCTCTTACCGAAGCGAGTGAAGTCGGGCATATTCAGCGAAAGCGTCGACCAGAAGGCGATCTGCGCCATCAGCGACGGGAAGAATAGCTTCCAGAATGCCGCACCCCACCCGACTTTGCCGGGCTGCGACACAATCGGACCGAGGCCTCCGGCCTTACTCACCATCCAGATGAGGAGGAACAGCGCAACCAGGATGACGAACGGCGCCGCCCAGTTTTCGAATCGCCGCACGGCGTTGATGCCGCGCGTGATGATCACGATGTTGAGGACCCAGAAAACGGCAAAGCTCAGCCACAACGTCCAATGCTGGCCGGCCACCATTGAAGAATTGATCCATCCGCTGCCGAAGAGCGCTCCAGCCAGCGTATAGAGAGCCTGCCCGCCAATCCAGGTCTGGATGCCGAACCAGCCGCAAGCGATGAACGCGCGAAGGATGGCGGCGACGTTCGCGCCGAAGACACCAAACGATGCGCGGGCGAATACCGGGAACGGGATGCCGTACTTGGTGCCGGCGTGGCTGTTGAGGAGCATCGGGATCAGGACGATGAAATTGGCGAGCGAGATCGTGATGATCGCTTGATACCAGGCCATGCCGAGAAACACGAGCCCAGCCGCCAGGCCATACGTTGGCAGGTTGTGTGCCATCCCGACCCATAGAGCGATGTAGTTATAGGTGTTCCAAGTCCGCTTCTTGATCGGTACTGGCGCCAGGTCGGCGTTGTAAAGGTACGACTTGCGAATGCTCGAATCGTCGGCCAGCTCGTGCCGGCCGTCCGGGTAGACAAGCTCATCCCCCACACGTTGCGCCGGAGGCGTTAAGGTCGCGACTCCCATGTTTCCCCTCCTATTGAGTTGCGGATCGCCGCTTTGGCGAGCTAAATGTACGTTCGGTAATCGCCTAAGTCAATGGCCCTAGGGCCCAACCATCCGTGGGCACGTCGCCGGAAACGCGTTGGCAATTGGTGGCGCAAAAAGGGGCTGAGCCGGCCTTCACTACGGGCCGTTGCTCAGCGCGCTACTCAACGTGCTATAGGTCGCGGCGGGAGAAGCTCCAGTTGGCAAGGCCTACGATCGCCGCCAGCCAGGCGACGACCCAGGCCAGGTAGATCCCAGGCAGGGGCGCATCGGCGAAGAACGGATTCCCAGCCCGCGCCCGCCCGGCGACTCGCGCAGCAGCGAGGACTTCAGACGGCTCGAGGTAGAAGATCGCCCCGTGCCAGAGTCCGTCGGTGGGGATCAGGAGCCGGCTGCCCAACCCGATGTTCTTGATCGTCTCGTTGTCGAAGGTAACGCCGATGGCGAGCGCGATGCCTCCGATCCAGGCGACGAAGAAGAGCACCAGCGCGATCACACCGCCCGTCATCGGCGCCAGGCGGGTACTGAGCAGGAGAGCCAGCGACATCAGGATGATCCCTTCAGCGGCGACGAAGCCGATCGACGCAACCGGGTTCGGCGGCAGGTAATTCGTACCGATCCAGATGCCGAACAACTCCAGCAGCCCACTGCTGACGGCGTAGAGCGTGACCAGCAGCGCCAGGCCCAGCCATTTGCCCATGAGGAGCTGGCTGCGGCGGATCGGCCGTGGCAGGATCGCCAGCGCGATCCCCGACTCGATGTCGCTGGCAATGCTTGGCGCCGCCACCAGGGTCGAGCCGAGCGCGAGGACACCGCTGAACATGAACGCCATCAAGATGGTTAGCTGCGACGCCGCGAGCCGAACCTCGGCGGCCGAGACGTTCTTCATGGTCGGCAGCCGGCTGAAACCCCAGCTGGTCAGCACGATGACGGCGATGGTCAGGATGCCAAGGGCGAGGAGCAACTTGCGGCGCGACGCCTCGAGGATCGTGAGTCGTGCGATCGTCAGCACCTGCGTCACAGCGATTCTCCGTCAGATTCGCGGGATTCCCGCGTATCTTGCTCCTTCAGCAGCTGGAGGAAGCGGTCCTCGAGTGTCTCGTGTCGCGGTTCGACGGCGTAGACACGGCCGCCCTGGCGCACGATCTCATCCACAAGCTCCGGAACACGGTCGGGGCTGAGCCCGCGAAAGGTCAGCCACTCGCCCTCGTCCTCGGGGTTTCCGAATTTACCCAGCCCGGCAGCGCGGTCGGCCGGTAGGCCGGTCACCCGGACTCGAACCGCGCCGTCCTGCCCAAGGATTTGCGACATCGTGCCGGTCGCGATCACCCGGCCGTGATCGACCACCGCCAGCCGGTCGCAGATCTGCTCGACCTCGCTGAGCAAATGGGAGTTGAGGAAGACGGCGGTGCCGCGCGCCTTCAACTGGCGGATGATTTCACGGACGTCGTGGCGGCCGACCGGGTCGAGCGCCGAGGTAGGCTCGTCGAGGAGGACCAGCTCGGGCCGGCCGAGCAAGGCGACGCCGAGCCCCAGCCGCTGTTGCATTCCTTTGGAGAAGCCTTCGACCTTGTCGTCGGCGCGATCGGCGAGGCCAACCATCTCGAGCGCGACGTCGATCTCCTTCTGCCAGTCAGATCGCGCCATGCCAGACAGCTTGCAGTGCAATCCGAGCACCTCGCGCGCGGTCATCCACCCCTGGTAGCGGAACAGTTCGGGCAGATAGCCCAGGCGCCGTCGGGTCTGCAGGTCGCCGATCGGCGCCCCCAGCACCCATCCCTGGCCGGCGGTCGGCAGGGCGAGACCAACGAGCAGCTTCACGGCCGTCGTCTTCCCGGCACCATTGGGTCCCAGGAAACCGAAGACCTCGGCGCGGCGGACGCTCATCGTCAGGCCGCTGAGCGCGACCGTCTTGCCGTAGCGTTTGGCGAGGTCCTGCGTGTGGACGGCAAGAGAGGCGGCATCGGCCGCCTCCATCGAGTTCAGATTGGGATTAGTGGAGGGACGTTGCAATGGCGAGCACCTGGTCGGGAGTGAGCTGGCCTCCGACGGCGTAGATTACGCCATTCTTGGTCCAAACCACTCCTGCCCCAAGGACCGCCTTGATCAGCAGCCCCTGTACGCCATTGACCTGCACCGGTTCCGTGGTCGCCAGCCCCTTTGGGATCGGAATCGGAAGTGTCGTCGACGGGTCTTTCATGGCCCTGATCTGTGCCGCGATGTCGGGCGGCACGCCCGGCTGCGACAGCACGTAGTCTTCCAGTTCGGCCGCGGTGGCACCGGTGGAGTCGACCGTCGGCACCCGCGTCTGGGCGATCACGAGGGTCGGCATCTGGCCCCCGCTCGCGCTGGCGGACAGACCCCAGGCTTCGACCAGCCCCGGGCCGCCGTTGACGATCAGCTTGCTGCCGTTGATGCCGGCGGGCATCGGATTGACGTGCACGCCCTTCTGCGCCGCCGAGGCGCGCAGCCGAGCCGCGTCGAAGCTCAGTGACCCGGTCGCGTGCGATACGACCCCAAAGCTCACCGGGCCAGACACGCCCTTGGGCAACGAGGCGGGAAGCAGCACCGGGAGTCCCGACTGCGTCGCCGCCGCCCCGGCATCGCCGAGCAGCTGCACCTGGGGGGCTTGGGGCAGCCACGTCACGTCGCCATAGTCCAGCAGCGCGACATTCGCGAAATCCGACGGCGAAACCTGCACCGGCGCCACGGTTTTTGGCTCGAAGACGCGAAGCCAGCTCTGCGCCACCCCGGTTGCGGTCACGCCCGTCAGGAGTACGGCTGCCAGCACCACGGCGATCGCCGGCGTTGCGATCGGTCGCCTGCGCGACGAGCGATCCAACCAGCGCTCATACCAGCGAGGCGGGCGGGCCGCTTCATCGGTTCGAATCCGCATCCGTACGGCTCGCATTGCCGCCGCTGGTTCTGGCGTAAAGCCGGGCACGGCCAGCAGGGTGGCCGTCGCACGGGCGGTGTTCGCGATCGACTCGAAGCGGGCCTTACATTCGCTACAGCTGTCGAAATGCGCCTGGTCCAACGACGTCAGGGCCAGGGGTTCGTCGTAGATCCGTCGAAGCGTTCCGTCACTCAGGTGTCGCACGATTGACCTCCTTGCGAAAGGCATCTTCTGCCCGTCGCAGCAGCGTTCCCACATTTCCAACCTTCAGTCCCAGCGCGGTCGCAACCTCGGCGTAGCTCAGTCCGCTGTAGCGCAACATCAGGAGCGCGGCGGTCCGCTGCGGCAATTTGCGCAGCGCCTGGCGCACCTCGCGCCGGCTTTCGGCCTCCACCACGAGCCGCTCCGGGTTTGCGCCGGTCGGTTGCGCCGGATCGACGGCATGGGCGGTCTCGCGCTGGGCACGGCGGCGCGCGCCGCGGATCACATTCAGTGCCGAGTGGACGGCGGCCGCATGCAACCACCCGGCGGCCCGCTCGTAATCCGGAGAGACCCGGCGGTGAAACTGGATGAAGACATCCTGGGCCACGTCCTCCGCCGCCGAGCGATCGGCGAGGACCCGGTAGGCGATGGCGACCACCTTCGGATATTCGTCGAGGAACAGCCGTTCGAATGGATCCGGCACGAGCGGACTAACTGCGCTGGCCGGGGTACGGGTTACCCGCGGCCGCCAGGCCTCGATCTGCAGCATCTACTGGCAAAGCACCGCGGCGAGCCATGGTGTGACAGGGCGTCAAAGGTCGCCGCCTCAAAACGTGTGGATAAGTGGAGGGGCCGGCGTGCCGTGTGACCCCAGGCGACCCACGGAGCACCATTCCGGCCTCCCTGCTACGTGTGATTCTGACGTTCAGGAAACGTGTGGGAGCATGTATACAATGATCTGGGATGGGTGAGCAGCCACCCGTCAGGTGGCTATTCGAGCGCTCGTGGGGGGTCGGACCATAGTCGGGCGCGCCCGCCAGGCCGCGACCAACGTCGGCGAGCTCACGCTCCTCTTCCGAGCGGCGCTGCGAGGGGCGGTCCGCCGTCCCTTCTACTGGAAAGAATTCCTCGATCAGTGCCGCTTCATTCTGACCGCCAACTTCGTGCCGCTGCTCCTGACCGGGGTGGGGTGGGGCATCATCGTTTCCCTGGAGGCCGGCCACTTCTTCAAGGCGGCCAGCAGCGAGTACCGGCTGGGTGGCTTCGCGGTGATGGCGAACATCCGCGAATTCTCCCCGGTCGCCACCGGCCTCATGATCGCGGCCGTCAGCGGTACCGCCATCGTCGCCGACCTGGGCGCGCGTCAGGTCCGCCAGGAGCTCGAGGCCTTGAGCGTGATGGGTCTCTCCAACGTCCTTTTTATCGTGGTGCCGCGCGCGCTGGCGCTGATGATCATGACCGCGCTCTACAACGTGCCGATGATCGTTTTCACGACGCTGTCCGGCTTCTTCGTCGCCGTTGCCGTGGTGGGCGTCAACCCGGGCGCCTTCGTAGCCAGCTTCTTCACGCAGGGCACCCTGGTCGACCTGTTCGGCGGCGAAATCAAGTGCATCCTGTTTGGCGCGCTCGTTGCCGCCATCTGCATATATAAAGGTATAAGCGCCAAGGGGGGCGCCGAGGGGGTGGCGCGCGCCGTCCACTCCGGGGTCGTCTGGTGCTTTGTCGGGATCCAGGCCCTCGAGTATCTCTACACCCCCACCGTTCTGGCCCTCTTCCACAGCCAGAACGTGCTGCGCTGATGGCGAGCAGCACCACCGTCCGCCCGCCAGCCCAGCAGTTCGGCCCGGTGCCGCGCCGCTTCTGGGCACCCGGGCTCGACCTCTTCGAGGTGCTCGGCCAGATCGTGCTGTTCGCGGCGAGCGCGTTGCGCGCCATCCCGCGGGCGCTGGCTTATCGCAAAGAGATCTGGTGGTACGCGGCCTTCCTCGCGGTCGGATCGACGCCGGTCGCGCTGGTCATGACCTACTTCAGCGGCTCGGAATGCTCGGTCGAGGCCTATTACTCGCTGCATCAGCTGGGCGGCGCCGAGAGCCTGGCCGGCGTCTTCAACGCACTCTGCGACATGCGCGAGATCACGCCGATCTTTTTTGGCTTCGCCATCGGCGCCAAGGTCGGCTGCGGGCTGGTCGCGGAGCTGGGAACGATGCGCATCAACGAGGAGATCGACGCGCTCGAGACCATGGGCGTCCCCTCGGTTCCCTTCCTCGTCACCACCCGCGTGGTGGCGGCGCTGCTCGTGCTGCCCCTGATGTACGTGCTGGCGCTCGGCACCAGCTTCTTCGCCAGCTGGGTGGTGCAGCGTTTTCAGATCGGGCTGGTTTCCAACGGGGTCTACTTCTCCTACTTCTGGCGCTTCACCAACCTCACCGACTTCGGTTACTCGCTGATCAAGGCGGTGATCTTCGCCTTCCTCGTCATCTGCGTCGGGGTCTTCTACGGCTACCACGTCAAGGGTGGCGCGGTCGGCATCGGGCGCGCGGTCGCCAAGACCATGGCGATCAGCCTGGTGATGATCGTGGTCGTCAACGCCATCCTCACCCAGATCTTCTGGGGCACCAACCCGAACCTTCCCATCCCATCATGAGCAAGAACGGCGAGTACATGATCGAAGTCGAGGACCTGCACAAGGCCTTCGAGGGCCGGACCGTCCTCGACGGCGTCACCTGCCAGGTCCCCGCGGGGAAGATCTCGGTGGTGATGGGGCCGTCGGGGACCGGCAAGAGCGTCCTGCTGCGTCACGTCGTGGGCCTGCTCTACCCCGACAGCGGCGACGTCACGGTGGCCGGGAAGAGCGTTCCCAACCTGGGCGAGGATGAGCTGCTCGAGCTGCGCCGCAACGTCGGCATGCTCTTCCAGGACGGCGCCCTGTTCAGCTCGATGAACCTGTACGACAACGTCGCCTTCCCCCTCCGCCAGCACACCAGGAAATCCGAACGTGAGATCAAGGCGATCGTGATGCAGCGGCTGGACGAGGTCGGGCTCAGCGAATCCGTCACGAAGATGCCGAACGAGTTGTCCGGCGGCATGCGAAAGCGCGCCGGCTTCGCCCGGGCGCTGGTGCTCGAACCGGAGCTGCTGCTCTTCGACGAGCCGGACTCCGGCCTCGACCCGGTGCGAACCGCCCTGCTCTGCGACCTGATCAAACAGATCCAGCAAAAGTACAAGTCGACCGGCGTCGTGATCAGCCACGACATCAAATCCTGTTTCAACATCGGCGACCACATCATCTTGTTGTACGGCGGTAAGGTCGTCGACCAGGGCTCCAAGGAAGAGTTGCAGCGGTCGACCAACCCCTTCACCCAGCAGTTCATCCAGGGGGCGGTGCAAGGGCCGCTCGGCATGGAGTAGGTGGGCGCCACCCGCACGGCCGCGCCACGATGGTATCGAGCCCTGCTGCTGACGGGGCTGGTGATCGCCCTGGCGCTCGCCTCCTTTCGGATTGTCAACGGCTTGACCGAATACCGGCTGGTGGTCCCACTCGATTCGGCCGACGGGCTCTATCCGGGCGGCGACGTGCTGATCGCCGGCGCCAAGGCCGGGACGGTCCGAGACATCAGCCTCGACGGCAGCCAGACGCTCGTCACCATCGCGCTCGACGATGCCTACGCGCCGGTGCACGCCGATGCCCAGCTCACGGTCCGACCCAAGAGCCTGCTCGGCGAGAAATACCTGGCGCTCGACCCCGGGACGACCAACGTGCTGCCCTCCGGGTCGCGGTTGTCGCAGCAACAGGTGGCCCGCTCCGTCGACCTGCAGGACGTCGTCAACAGCCTGGACCAGCCGACGCGTGAGAAGCTGCGCACGCTCGTGATCTCGCTCGGCGGTGGGCTTGCGGGCCGCGGCCTCGACACCAATCAAACGCTCAGCAACGGCCGGCAGGATCTCGATCACCTGGCGGCCATCACCGATACGCTGGCCGCGCGCGACCAGGACCTGCAGCAGGTGATCAAGGGGCTCGACCAGGTGACGGCCGAGCTCGCCAGCAGCGATCGCCGCAGCCAGCTGGGTGCCCTGATCGCGAACTCGCAAGCGCTGCTGCATTCACTGTCGCAGCAGGACGCCCAGATCAAGACCACGCTGACGGCGGCCAACGCGGCACTCGGTCGCACCGACGCCTCGCTCTCGGGCACCGGCGCGCAGCTCAACGACATCCTGACGCAGGCGCCCCAGACGCTCGGCCTGCTGAACGGGCTGAGCGCGTCCCTCGCGACCAACACCGATCTGCTCACGCGAGATCCCGCCACCTTCGACGCCGGCATGAAGGACAGCACCAGCGTCTTCGGGGCGCAGGACGCGCAGGGCTATGCCACGCGCATCAGCGTGGTGGTCGGCGCCTGCAGCCCGGGCGTGCCCTGTACCCTGCCGGGCGGCAACCTCCAGGTGCCCAACGCCTTCGACGCGGTGGTGGGCGTGCTCCTCGGAGGCGGCCGATGAGGAGCCGGGCGAACCTGCCGATCTTCATCGCCTATGTCCTGCTGGGGCTGCTGGTCACGGGGTTTCTCGCGGCGCAAATGGGTGGCGAGTTCGTCCTCGGCGGCTACCGGCTCAACGCGATTTTCAAGACGGGCGCCGAGCTGGTGGCGGGCGACGACGTCACCATGTCGGGACTGCGGGTTGGCAAGGTCGAGGCCATGACCCCGGTCGACGGCGGCACCCGGATCACCCTGCTGCTGCACCGTGACTTCACGCCGGTCTTCAAGGACGCGCGCGCCATCATCCGGCAGAAGAATCTGCTGGGCGAGGCCTACGTCGAGGTCAACCGCGGAACCGCGTCGCTGGGCGGGATCCAGGACGGCGGCACCATCGCGTTGGACCACACGCTCGCACCGGTCGAGGTGGACCAGGTGCTCAACGCCCTCGACCCGCAGGTGCGAGACCAGCTCAACCTGGTCATCAACACGCTGGGGCAGGCCACCGCCGGCCGCGGCAGCGACATGAACGCGTCGGCCGCGGACCTTTCGGCGGTGGCGCTCGACCTGCAGGTGCTGGCGCACACGCTGGCCAACAACTCCGATCATCTGGACGCGCTGATCGCCGACCTTCGAAAGGTGATGGAGACGCTGGCCACCTGGCACGCGGACTTCCGCGCCATGCTCGCCGACTGGGACAACGTGATGGCCACCCTGGCATCGCGCGAGCAGAACCTGACCGGCACCATCGTCGAGCAGGACAAGGTGATGACGATCCTGGACCAGGCGCTCAGCGGCGGTGCCGCTCAGCAGCTGCACGCGGCGATCGCCCAGGGTCCGGCGGCCATCGACAACGCCAACCACTACCTGGGCGGCGCCACGACCGTTTTTGGCATCGTGCAGAACGACACCCCGGGGATCAAGCAGTTATTCGAGGAGCTGGCCTCGGTGATGAGCGGCATCGGCCATCCCGATGAGGCCGGCAGCAACCCCAACGATTGGGTGCACATGTGGCGCGTCTACTGCGCCGGCCAGTGCTTCCAGCCGGGAACGCCGTGACGCGTCGAACCCTGGTCAGCCTGGCGATGGTGATCGGCTTCGCCACCGTCTGCCTGACCGGGCTGGGATTCATCGCGCTCAACATGGGCTTGCACGGCCCCTGGAGCAATGACTTCGCCCTCGACGCGGAATTTGCCAGCGCCAACGGCCTGGTGCCGCAGGCCGAGGTGCGCGTCAGCGGCGTGCACGTCGGCACCGTGTTGACGATCACCGATGCAAAGGACGGCGCCACGCTGGTCAAGATGGCGCTGCAGCCCGGCATCCAGTTGCGGCAGGACACGCGCGCCGTGATCCGGCCGAAGACGCTGCTCGGCGAGAAGTTCGTCGAGCTGATACGGACGCAGGGGAGCCAGCAGCCGTACCTCGCGAACGGTGCGACCATCCCCAAAGCCCAGACCGGACAGGCGATCGAGATCGACGACATCCTCAACGCCATGGACGCGCCCACGCGAGCCGCGATGTCCGAATCCTTTCGCCAGCTCGGCATCGCCTTCGACGCGCGCCAGCAGGATGTCAGCGCCGCGCTTCCCCCACTCGACAGCACGCTGGCGAACCTTCGTCCGCTGGCGCGGGTGGGCGAAAGCCGTCAGCAGGAGCTCGATCGCATCCTGACCAACCTCAACACCATCATGCAAGCGCTCGCCGATGAACAGGACCATCTCGGCCAGCTGGTCGACAGCGGGGACACGGTGATGAGCGGCATCGCCTCCCGCGACCAGGCCCTGGCCGGCACCGTCCGCAACGGCGCCGCCGTCTTCGGATCGCTCGACCAGGCGTTTTCCGGGGTGACGGCGGCAGACCGGGCCTCGCTGCAAAAGAGTCCGGCCACCATCGCCGGCGGACGCCGCACCCTCGCGCTCACCAATCCGCAGGTCGATCAGCTGCTGCCGGAACTCCTGCTCGGCCAGATCGGGTATCCCAATGACCAGTTGAACATCAGCAACAGCGAGTCGCTGACGCTGGCGAGCGAATGGATCTCGGCCTTCTCGCACCAGGAGGCGAGCGGCTATCACGCTCTGCGCATCACCGGCCTGAACCCCTCGACCCAGCAGACCTCCGCGTCGGCACCTGGCGTTCCCGGCACGCCCACCGCGCCCCAGGATCTGTCCGATTTGTTGCTGCTGCTGGCAGGGAACGGCCGATGAAGCTGCTGCTCGCGATCATCGCGGCGGGGGCGGTGGCTGCCGGTCTGCTCGGCAACGTCTTCGGTAATCACGATTACACGCTCACCGCCTACTTTCTGAGCGCCGAAGGACTCACCCAGGAAAACGATGTCGTCATCAACGGCGCCCGGGTCGGGAAGGTCCTCTCGGTCAGCGTCGCCGCCGACAACGGACCGAGCCAGGGCGGGGCCCAGGTGGTGATGGCGATCGATCGGGGATCCGCTCCGCTGCACCGCGGGACCCGCGCCACCATTCGGCCCAAGGGATTGCTCGGCAACCCCTTCGTCGAGCTGACGGCAGGGCCATCGAGCGCCGCGGCGATCCCATCCGGCGGCACGCTGCCGCTGCAGGACACCGCCTCTCCGGTGGACCTCGACCAGGTGATGGATCTCTTCGACCCGCAGACGCGCGCGCGCATCCAGACGCTGACCAAAGAGGGAGGGATCGCCCTCGCCAATCGCGGCTCCGACCTCAACCTGTTCCTTGCGGCACTGCCCGCGATCACGCAGGACGCGTCCACGGTCACCGACCGGATCGCCTCGCAGGACCAGCAGCTGAGCGCGCTGGACGTCGAGTTCGACCGCATCGCACAGATGATGGCGGCCGAGGACCAGGCGTTCCGCGCCGACATCGCCAACGGGGCGAGCCTGCTCGACGTGACGGCGGCGCACGAGGCGCAGCTGACGGCGGAGCTGGTATACGCGGACCGCGCGCTGGGTGAGCTGGCCGCCGGACTGAAAGGCCACGAGCGCGACCTGAACCAGATGCTCAAGGCGCTTCCCGCCGTGCTCGATGAGCTGCAGAAATTATCCGACCACTCGGCCACCTCGCTCGCCATCCTCGATCCCTGCATGGCGGACATCATTCAGACGCTGGCCGAGATGCGCAGCGCCACCTCGTACACCGATGCCAACGGCAACCTGCTGCGCGTCCACCCCTACGCCTTCACCGGGACCGAGCCGGTCAACCCGGCACGGATCGCCTGCAGCGGAGGCCAGTGATGAGACGGCGAATGCCGAACCCGCTTCGGACCGGGTGGCGGACGCTGGCCGGCGTCGCGATCGTGCTCCTGCTGGCGCTGGCGATCAATGTGAGTTTTGGACTGCCGCTCAACCTCAGCCTCTTTCCGCCGGGACAGGACTACGCGGTCAACGCCGCCTTCACCGACGCGAACGGCGTGAACCGCGGCGCCGACGTCGTGATCGCCGGACACACCGTCGGGCAGGTCACCGGCGTTCAGGTTTCGGGCCGCCGGGCGCTGGTCAGCATGCGGATTTCCCCGCACTACGCGCCGCTCCATCAGAACACCACGGCTCGGATTCGCTACTCGACGCTGCTGGCGCAGAAATACATCGAGATCACCCCCATCGCCGGCGGCGCCGAGGTGAGCAGCGGCGGCACCATCGCGAGCGACAACACGGCGAGCCCGGTCGACTTCGACCAGTTCCTGAGCGTGCTCGACCCGCAGACCCGGACGCGATTGCAGACGTTGATCCAGCAAGCGGGCGGAGGCCTCGAGGGACAGCAGGCCGCCATCAACGACCTGCTGGCGCAGGCGAGCGGCCTCTCCCAGGAGTCACTCGCCGCGCTGAGCACCTTCGATCAGCACGACCCCGACCTCGACCGCATCGTGGCCAACCTGGCGATCGTCAGCAATCGGCTCGGGCAGAGCCACCAGCAGCTGGGTGAGCTGGTGCAGAGCATGGGTGCCGTCACCGGGACGCTGGCGCGCAACGACCAGTCGCTCGCCGCCCTGATCACCCACCTGGGCAACGTCATGGGCGACTTCGACGCCACCCTGAACGGCAACGAACAGAACTTCCGAACGACCGTCGTCACGCTCGATCCGCTGCTGACCCAGCTCAACGGCACGCTCGCCGTCGTCTACGCCGACACCCAATCGAGCATCGGCGCCATCAACACCAACAACCGGGTGCTGCAGCCGGAGCTGGTCAGCGCCGTCTCGCAGACCGACGCGGCCGGCAACAACCTGCTGCGGCAGTACTTCGTCGTCAATCCCGCCTGCGACCAGGTCAACGCCACCCCCAACCCGCAATGTCAGAGCAGTACCGGCCAGGCGCCCTCGACCGTCGCCACGCCGCCGCTGCCCTCGTTGCCGTTGCCCAGGTGCCTCCCCACCCCCTCGCCACCCGCGCCGCCGACCCCGACCATCGCACCACTGCCCTGTCCGTCCATCTCGCCGGCGCCACTCCCGACCATCCCCTGCATGCCGCCGACGCCGGCGCCCCCCAAGCTGCCCGTCCCCACCCCGACTCCGTCGCTCTGCCCGTCACTTCCGGGCGTCTCGCTGCCGCCGCTCGGCCTGTTGCCCGACTGGCTCAGCCTGCTGCTCTCGTTGGGGTCGTCATGAGGCCGCGCCAACACCGCAAGCGCGCGCGTTTCATCGGCTTGCTCGTCACCGCGGCCGCGGTCGCCTTCGCCATCATGGTTTTCATCCCCTTCTCACTCCCCTTCAGCCACCCGCTGCGCGTCCAGCTGCAGGCCGGGGCCTACGGCGAGATGAATCCAGGCGCCTGGGTGGAGCTGCGCGGCACCAAGGTCGGGTCGGTGGATCGCATCGAGTTCAAGGACGGCTTTTCGCTGGTCCACCTCGTGATCGATCCCCAATACGCCGGCCAGTTGCACGCGGACATCACGGCCGCGGTCCGGCCGCACGGCTTGCTCGGCCCGAAATACGTCGACCTGCAAGGCGGCACCAGCGGCCAGCTCCGCGACGGCACGACCATCCCGCTCTCTCAGACGACGGTCTCGACCGACGTCGACCAGGTGCTCAACTCGCTGCAACCCGACGTCCGCGCCAACCTCAAGACCATCTTCATCGAGCTCGGGCGGGCCGCCGACGGTCGCGGCGCGGCGATGAACGCCGGCTTCCAGGCGCTCGGTCAGTCGTCGTCCGACGTTTCCGCGACGACGGCGGTGCTGAGCCATCGCGCCGACGACCTCGCCGCCTTGATCGCCGCCAGCGAGAAGCTCGACCGGGATCTGCAGAATGCGCCCATCGACCGGCAGATCGCAGACACCGACCTGGTCCTCAGCGGCCTGGTCAAGGTGGAAGATGCGATCGGCTCCGGCATCGACCACACCAGCGCAGTCACGCAGGAGCTGGACACGGTGATGAACGGGAACGCCGGCAACCTGGCGCATATCCTGGCGGGAGGCCCAGCGACAGTGAACCAGTTGCGAGTGGTGGCGAGCGAGCTCGATGCCGTCATCGTCGGTGTCAACCCGGCGCTGCCGTGCCTGATGCAGGCCGTGCTCGAAACCCGCTCTGCCTTCAGCGGCCGCGACGCCAACGGGCATTATGTCCGTGTCCAGCTCGTGGCCACCAACAACGGATCGCCGCCCCCCTCCTCGTGCAGCAGCGGCTCGCCCACCTCGCAGACGCCCCCCCTCCATGACCAGGACCTGATTGCGCTCCTCCTTGGCAACTAGTCTCTCCGCCGCCCCCTCGCGCCGCCCCTTCCTGCTTTTGATCGTCGCGGTGCTGCTCTCCGCCGGCGGCGTGCTCGGACTGCTGCGTCTTCACCCCGACGCCCGCGTCGACCTGCTGGTCGACCCGAACGCCCCCGGCTTTCGAGACCAGGCCCGATTCGCGGACGCCTTCGGCGCCGACCCGGTGGTGGTGATGGCGCAGCCGGCAGGGGGCGTGCCGCTGATCACGCCCGACCACATCGTGGGGCTGTCGCACCTCGAAGGGAAATTGCACCTCGCCGCCGGAGTCAAGAAGGTCTACGGACCCGGCACGCTGGTCAACACGCTGGCGATCAGCGCCACCACGGTCTTGCTCAACGCCTGTGCGCAGGAGGGGAAGACGGCCGAAGCCTCGGCCCGCCAGCAAGCGGTCTCAGCGGGTAAGTCCCAGGCGCAGCAGGACCAGGCGGGTCAGCAAGCCTTTCAGCAGGCGGTGAGCGCCTGCGCGCAGCGCTACGCCAAAGCGTTTCCGTCGCTGGGTGTGCCCGCCGTCAACAACCCGACCTTCATCCAGGGCGTGCTGCTCGAGCCCGACGGGCAGCACGTGCGGCCGTTCTGGAACTGGGCGCTGCCCGACGGGCAGCACGCGATCATCACCGTCCGCCTCAATCGCAACGCGTCCCTCGACCAGGTGCGCCAGGTGGTCCAGATCGTGCGCAGCGCCTCGAGCAGCAGCGACCTCAAGGAGTTGCACGACCTTCGCTTTGTCGTCTCCGGCTCGCCGACCATCACGCTCTCGGTGGCCGACGCCGTGTTCAACGCCATGCGGCTGCTCGTGCCGCTGGCGCTGCTCGCCGTGCTGATCGTCGGCCTGCTGGCGCTCGGAACGTCGATGCTGCTCACGCTCCTGGTCGCCGCGCTCGCGGCGCTGTGGACGGCTGGGATCGCCGGCTTCGTCGGCCTGCCGGTGACCCCCGGCACGCTGGTCGTTCTGCCGGTGGTACTCGGCCTCGCCACCGACTACTTCATCCAATCGGTCAACCGCGTGATGGACACCGACGGCACGCTCGAGGAGCGCGTCGCGCTGGCGACGCGCCGCGTCTTACCCGCGACCGGATTGGCCGCGGCGGCAACCGCGGCCGGGATGCTGGCCTTCGTGGTTTCGGGTATCCCGCTGGTCCGGCAATTCGGGCTCTTCATGGCGATCGGCGTCGTCATGGCGTACCTCGCGAACTACCTGGTCGGCCTTCCCGCGTTGCTGTTGGTGGGCCGCCGATTCCCTCACGTCCTGAGCGGCAGCGGCGTCCGCGCCGCCGCCGGGCGTCGCATCGCCTCGATTGGAGGGCTCGCGCCGGCGGCCGCCATCGCCATCGTCATCGTGGGGTTGTGGGGATGGGTAGCGCTGCCGGCCGTCAAGATCGAAACCGATCCGTCGCAGCTGGTGCCGGCCGGCGATGCCGCGCTCGCCGAGGCGGACCAGGTTCGTCGCGAGGTCGGGCTGGCGGGCGAGATCGACCTCGTCCTCCAGGGGCACGACGCGGCGTCCCCCGCAGCGGTGAGCTGGCTCGACGCGGCAACTAAGCAGGCGTCGACGCAATCAGGCGGCGACCTCAAGCCGCTCGAGAGCCTCCCAGGATTTCTCGCGGGCTTCAATCAAGCCACCCTGCCCGACGCGAGCCGCACCACCTTGATCCTCGATCGCATCCCGGGCTATTTCAGCAGCGCCGTCTACGACAGCCGCAACGGCCTGGCGCTCTCGATCTTCGGCCTGACCCACGTCACGTCGGTGGAGCGTGACCGGGCACTGGTGACGCAAATGGGGACCGCCGCCGGCACGCCGCCGTCCGGCTACCGGGTGTTCCCGGCGGGCCTGGCGGTGGTCGCCAACCAGGCGCTCACCGAACTGCAGGGGGATCAGCTGCGGCTGACGTTGCTCGCCATCGGCCTGATCCTGCTCGTTCTCCTGCTCGGTTACCGGCAGCTTCGGCCCGCCATCCTGGCCGTTCTGCCAACCGTGGTCGCCGCCGGCGCCGCCACCGGGCTGCTGTTTCTCGTCGGCGCCGTCCTCAACCAGCGATCGAGTCCGATCACCATCCTTCTCGGCGGCGTCGTGGTTGCCTTCGCCACCGAGTTCTCGGTGCTCTGGCTGGCGCGCTATCGCGGCGAGCGGGCACAGGGGATCGATGCCGTCGAGGCGGCGCACGTGGCCTCGACGAGAGTCGGCCCGGCGATTGCCGCCTCGGCGCTGGCCCTGACGGCAGGCTTCGCCGTCCTCGCCATCAGCCCGGTCCCGACGGTGCGCGACTTCGGGATCTGGAGCGCCTTCGACCTGCTGCTGGCGACCGCCGCGGTGCTGGCGCTGCTTCCGCCGCTGGCGCGCCGCTGGTACCGCTGATCGTCGAGTCGTGCGGGCGAGCGCCGCTACTCGCCCTTGAAGTTCGGTTTGCGCTTCTCGGCGAAGGCGCTCAGGCCCTCCTTGGCGTCGGCGGTTTCGAACAGTCGGAAGATCCCGCCACGCTCCAGTGCCAGCGCGCTCTCCAGCGACATCTCGAGGCCTTGCTTGGCGACCAGCTTGATCTCGCCGATGGCAAGGGTCGGTCCCGCGGCCAGGCTCGCGGCGAAGTCGATCGCATCGGGCAGTAACCGGTCTGGCGCAACCAGCCGGTCCACCACGCCAAGAGACGAGGCGGTCTTGGGATCGAGCGGCTTACCGGTGACGAGGAGTTCCAGGGCTTTCTGCCGGCCGATCAATCGCGGGAGGCGCTGCGTCCCCCCATTCCCCGGCAAGAGGCCGAGCGTGACCTCGGGGACGCCGAGCCGGTACTCCCCATCGGCGGCAAAGCGGAAATCCGTGGCGAGCGCGATCTCGAGGCCGCCGCCAAGGCAATGACCGCCGATGGCGGCGATGAAGACTTTCGGCGTGTGCTCCATCTTGAGCAGCACTTCGTGCATATGGAGGATCGTCATCGCCCGCGCTTTGGAGGTCACCGTTCGGAACATGTTGATGTCGGCCCCCGCGCTGAAGAACTTCGGCAGGTCCGACATCAGGACGGCAGCGCCAATGGATTCGTCGAAACGGATCTCGTCGATGGCGGCGTTGAGGTCGTCGATCAAGGCGCGGTCATAGGAGTTGGCCGGTGGACGGTTGAGATGAATCAGGGCAACGCCATTTGCCTCACGAGTGACCGACACAACCTTCGAGGTGGTCGCTTGCTCCATCGATCCCTCCTTTGTGTACCCTGAAGTCTAGTTCGCACGCCAATTAGGGGCCCCGCTCCGGCGTGAAAAAGCGGGGAGAGAATTTTGGAGGAATGCCAAGCAGATGAGCACGATGGTGATTGACGGCAAGCCGGCGTCGGCCCGGTCGGGCGCGACGGTCGAGATCCACGACCCCGCAACCGGCGAGCTGGTCGACAAGGTCCCACAGGCGGGCGTCGAGGAAACACGCCAGGCAATCGATGCGGCGCACGCCGCCTTCCGCGGCTGGGCGGACACGCTGCCGCAGAAGCGTGCCCAGATCCTGATGAAGGGGGCGGCGCTCGCGCGCCAACACCTCGACGAGGTCGCTGTATTGCTCACCCGCGAGCAGGGCAAACCGCTTCGCGACTCGAAGATCGAGGCGGAGCGGTTCGTGGAAAACATCGAGTACTACGCCATGCTCTCGGCGTCAGGCGCGATCCGCGGCAAGCACGTCCAGCTCTCGGTGCCGGGCGCCTTCGGCCTGGTCGTCCGGCGCCCACTCGGGGTGGTCGGGGCGATCATCCCCTGGAACTTTCCGCTGACGCTGCTCGCCAACAAGATCGCGCCGGCGCTGGCGGTCGGCAACACCGTGGTGGCCAAGCCGGCCAGCACCACGCCGCTCTCCACCATCCGGCTGGTCGAGCTGATGAACGAGGGTGGCCTGCCGCCAGGCGTGCTCAACGTCGTCGTCGGCCCGGGTGCAGTGGTCGGCCAGGAGATGATCAAGAATCCGAAGGTCCGCAAGATCGGGTTCACCGGCGAAACCCAGACCGGCAAGCAGGTGATGGCCGAGGCGGCCTCCGATCTCAAGCATGTCACCCTCGAATTGGGTGGAAGCGACCCGGCCATTGTGTGCGACGACGCGGACATCGAGCAGGCGAGCAAGGCGATCGCGATCGGCCGCTTCTTCAACGCCGGACAGGCGTGCCTCGCCGTCAAGCGCGTGTACGTTTTCGAGTCCGTCGCGGATCAGCTGATCGAGAAGCTCGCGGCGCGGGCGAAGAAGCTGAAGGTCGCGCCGGGGAGCGACGCGGCCTCCCAGATGGGCCCGATGCACACGGCGGGCGGCCGCGAGGGTATCGAGCAGCAATTGAAGGATGCGCTCGATCGCGGAGGACGCCTGGTCGCCGGCGGCAAGCGGTTGAGTGGCGCGCCGTTCGACCGGGGCTTTTTCTTCGAACCGACCATCGTGAGTGATGTTCCCTGGGACGCGCGGGTCTGGCGCGAGGAGACGTTTGGTCCGCTCTTGCCGATTGCACGGGTCAAGGACCTCGACGAAGCCTTCGAGCGCGCCAACGACTCGGAGTTCGGTCTCGGCTCTTCGATCTTCACCCGCGACCTGAAGCGCGCGCAACTCGGGATCGACCGGCTCGACGCCGGTTACACCTGGGTGAACTCGATCCAGGTGGCCTACGACGAGCTTCCTTTCGGAGGCACCAAGCACAGCGGGTTCGGAAAGGAACACGGCGTCGAGGTCCTCGACTTCTACACCGAGCAGAAAAGCGTCGTGATGGCCGGCGTCTAGCGCCGTTTTCCGGCCGGTCTGTTCCCGTCTAATAGCGTTTTAATAATTGAGAGCGTTTAACAACGCTCTAATAATTGTGGAGTTCTATTTGCTACAGTTTGAACGCTCCTCGAACGGCGAGGATCGAATGGGACAAAAAGGGAGGGTCTATGACTGACCTATTCGGAGTAAGAATCCGCGCCATGCGTCCGCTGGCCGCGATGGGGGCGATCGCCGTCCTGGTTGCTGCCTGCGGTAACTCGACCTCGACGACGACCGGCCTGGCCGCCAGCCAGGTCCTGAAATTTCCCGTCTACCAGAATGCCGGAACTTTTGATCCGGGTGAGGCCGACACCGAGGTCGACAGCGAGATCATGCAGAACGTCTTCAGCAACCTCTGGAAGTTTGACGACAAGCTCAACCTCGTCCCCGATCTCGCTACCGATGTGCCGTCGACCTCGAATGGCGGTATCTCCTCCGATGGCTTGACCTACACCGTCCACCTGAAGCAGAACGTCAAGTTCAACAACGGTGATGCGTTCTCCTCGAAGGACGTCCTTTACTCCTGGAACCGCGCGGCGGCGCTCCAGGGTGCGTATTCGTCCAACCTGAGTGCGATCGCCGGCTTTGCCGATGTCCAGAAGGCGGCGGGGTCCCCGCCGTCGAGCAAGAACAGCGCCGGCGTCACCAGCTTCCGGCAGACGCTGGAAAACAAGCTGGCGGCCAACGACCCCACCCTCCAGATGAGCGGCCTGACCGCGCCCGACGCGAACACGGTAAAAATCACCCTCGCCAGCGCCTGCGGCTGGTGCCTCACCGCCTGGTCGCTGCAGAGCAGCACCGGCTCGATCGTCAACGAGAAGACGGTCCAGACCGACCCCGAAAACTGGTGGTCCAAGGTGGTCACCCCGGGACAGGAAGGCGGCATGGTCGGGACCGGCGCCTTCTACATGTCGGCGTACACCCCCAAGCAGTCGTATACCTTCAAGAAGGTCAACAATTGGTGGGGCTCGCCCAAGCCAACCCTGACCGAAATCGACATCGCCATCCATGATCCCTCGGCGGTCGCCGGCGATGTGACGGCCTGGGAGCAGGGCAGCTTCGACCTGATCGGTTACGGCGGGAATAGCAGCAACCTGACCTACCCGCTGATCCAGGGCATCAAGGGCAACTCGCGCTTCGCCAACCAGCTCATCACCCAGCCCAAGGGGCGCACCACCTGGGTGAGCTTCAACGTCGGCTACCCCTCGACCGGAGGTCCGTTCGTCGGCGAGTCGGCCGCGGCCAAGGGCCTGCGCATGGCGTTTGCCCTCGCGGTTGACAAGGCCGACCTCGCGAAGACGGTCTGCCACGACGTTCAGTGCAACGCCGCCACCGGCGGCCTGATCACCAAGGGCCTGATCGGGTACCTCGGCGACAACGCCGACCCACTTGCCAAATTCAACCCGACGCAGGCCAAGTCGCTCCTTCAGCAGTACGACCCGACTGGAAAGCTGACCGCCAACCTGAAGTATTCGTACAACACCGGCGGTCTGAACGACCCGGTCGCCTCCTACCTGCAGAACGCTTGGCAGACCAACCTTGGGGTCAAGGTCAGCCTCGACCCGAGCAGTGATGCCTCGCAGTTCATCTCCAACCGGCTGTCCGGGAAATACGTGATGTCGCGCGATGGCTGGCAGTTCGACTACAACCACCCGCAGGATTGGTACGACAACCTGTGGGGCTACCTGGCCACTAACGCCGGCGCCAACACCAGCGGGTTCGACGATCCGACCTACGACAGCACCCTGAAGCAGGCGGACCAGCAGCCGATCAGCCAGGCGCTCTCCCAGTACAACCAGCTGGCCAAGCTCCTGGCCGACGACGTCGTCTACATTCCGCTCTACTACTCGGTCGCCAACTTCGCCATCCGCTCCTACGTGACGGGCGCGGGATCGAACACGCAGGCCGACTTCTACTGGAACGAGATCTCGATCCAGCAGCACTGAGAAACTGACGGCAGACTGACAAACAAGGGCGCCCCGCCGAGCGGAGCGCCCTTGTTCGCACTACGCTGACGAGGGAGAGCCAATGCTGACGCGAGGAACCCTGATCTATATCGGCCAGCGACTGGTCCTGATCCTCTTCACCGTCCTGATGGTCTCGTTCGGTGTCTTTTACGTTGTGCATTTGCTCCCGGGCAACGCCTTCGTCAGCGACCGGGTGCACGGCCGGGCGCTCCAGCTGCTCCTCCAGGAGTACGGCCTCGACCGGCCGATCCCGGCCCAGTACTGGAGCTGGCTCCAGGGCATCTTCCTGCACGGAAGTCTGGGCGTCTCGCTCTACATCCGCGGCCTACCGATCACGCCGCTGGTCCTTCGCGAGCTGAGCGTGAGCGCCCTGCTGGGCGGCTCCGCCCTGATCATCACCATCGGGCTGGGCGTCACGTTCGGGGTCCTGGCGGCGGTCCGCCAGAACAGCTGGGTCGACTACCTGCTGACCTCGATCGCCGTCGTCGGCTACAGCGTGCCCAGCTTCGTCATCGCCTCGCTCGGCATCTTGATCTTCGGCCAGTGGCTCAACAACCTGACCAATGGCGCCATCTACTACCCGGAGCCCTGGACCGGGACCTACGGGACGCTCGCCGAGCTCTCGCTGCCGGCGATCGCCCTCGGCTTCTACACCTCGGGCCAGATCACCCGCATCACGCGCGCGGCGATGCTCGACGTCATCCAGCAGGACTACATCCGGACGGCGCGCGCCAAGGGCCTGGTTAACCGGGTCGTCATCCTGCGGCATGCGTTGCGCAACGCGCTCGTCCCCGTGACGAGCATCCTGGGGCCGACCGTGATCGGCATCATCACCGGAAGCGTCGTGATCGAGAACATCTTCGGCATCCCTGGGCTGGGCAAGGAGTTCGTCGAGAGCATCTTCCAGCACGACTACAACGTCACCGTCGGCGTCTTCACCATCTACGCCGTCCTGATCGGGTTTGCCAACCTCGCCGTCGACCTGGTTTACACCGTCGTCGACCCCAGGATCCGTTACTGATGGCCACCGCGATCCAGGACCCCACCATCGAGTATGCGGGCGGCACGGTCGCCCGCGAGCAGGTCAGCCTCTGGCGCGACGGTCTCCGCCGCCTGCGCCGCAACCGGCTCGCGCTGGCGGCGGCCGTGTACCTGATACTGCTCGCCGTCGTTTGCCTGATCTCGGTCTTCTGGACCCCCTACAAGCCGAACGCGATCGGGACCTGCACCACCTACGAGCTGCCGTCGGGCGGCCATCCGCTGGGATGCGACGATCTTGGCCGCGACTCCCTGAGCCGGCTCATGGTCGGAACCCAGGTCTCGCTGGCGGTCGGCCTGGCCACGGCCTCCATCGTCCTCCTGGTCGGAGTGGTGGTCGGCCTGGTCGCCGGCTACTTTCGCGGTCCCGTCGATGCCGCGCTCAGCCTCCTCACCAACGTCTTCTATGGCGTGCCCCCGTTGCTGGTTGCCGTCGCCCTCTACGTGCTGCTCGGCCCCGGTCTGATCAACATCATCATCGCCATCTCGGCGACCATCTGGATGGACATGGCTCGGCTGACGCGCGGCCAGGCCCTGAGCATCCGGGAACGCGAGTTCATCGAGGCGGCGAGGGCGGGGGGCGCCCGGGCTGGCAAGATCGTCTTCGGCCATATCCTGCCGAACGCGTTGGGGCCGATCATCGTCCAGGCGACCTTCGTCATCCCGGCTGCCATCCTCACCGCCGCCTTCCTCAGCTTTCTCGGCTTCGGCGTCCCGCCACCCACGGCGGACTGGGGCGGGATGGCGAACGAGGGCCTTCCTTCGCTGCAGGGCGGTTTCGACCCCTACATCCTGCTCTGGCCGGCGCTGACTCTATCCATCACCCTGCTAGCCTTTAACTTCTTTGGAGATGGCCTGCGCGACGCGTTTGATCCACGCCAGAAACGCTGAAGCATGCCCGTCCAACGGGCCGCGAGGGAGATCGTCTGACTAAGCCAGTCCTTCAGGTCCAGGGCCTGAGCACCTCCTTTTTCACCGACGACGGGGAAGTCAAGGCGGTTCGAAACGTCAGCTTTGACCTCATGCCCGGCGAGACGCTCGCGATCGTCGGCGAGTCGGGTTGCGGCAAGAGCGTCACGGCGCTCTCCATCCTCGGCCTGGTGCAGCGCCCGGGACGCATCGTTGGGGGGAAGATCCTCTTCCGCGAAACCGATCTGGTCCAGCTGCCGGCGGAGGAGCTACGGGAGATCCGCGGGCGTGATATCGCGATGATCTTCCAGGATCCACTCAGCTCGCTCAACCCGGTTCTCAAGGTCGGCTTCCAGATCAACGAGGCGATGCGGGCGCACGACAAGATCCCCAAAGACGAAGTCGCGGCGCGCGGCATCGACCTGCTGACGCAGGTCCGCGTACCGGACGCGGCCCGACGCGTCAACGATTACCCTCACCAGTTCAGTGGCGGCATGCGGCAGCGCGCCATGATCGCAATGGGACTGTCCAACAAGCCCGAGATCCTGATCGCCGACGAGCCGACCACGGCGCTCGACGTCACGGTGCAGGCGCAGATCCTCGAGTTGCTTCGAGACCTGAATGAAGCCACTGGCACCTCGATCATCCTGATCACTCACAACCTGGGAGTGGTCGCCGGCCTCTGCAAGCGGATCGTCGTGATGTACGCGGGCGAGATCGTCGAGCAAGGACCGGTCGACCAGATCTTCGAATCCCCGCAGCATCCTTATACCTGGTCGTTGCTACGCTCGATCCCTCGCATCGACGCCAACCGGCGTCAACGCCTGCGCTCGATCGAAGGGTTGCCGCCCGACCTGATCCAACTGCCGCCAGGGTGCAAGTTCAGCCCGCGCTGCCCTTTCCGGATCGAGCGCTGCTTCACCGACGATCCCAAGCTGCAGAATGTTGCGCCCGACCAGGAAGCCGCGTGCTGGGTGACGATGAAGCGGGCCTACGCCGAGATGGGCGCCGAGGGCATCCTCGACACCAGGCCCGGGGCGGGAAGCGGCATCCGGCCGCCCAAGGACCTGGCGGCCAAAATCGTCGATCGGCGAACGCTCGACGCGGCTGTGGAGCAGGCGCCCGTCAATGAGTAGCACAACGCTCGCGGTGGAGCGCAAGAGTATCGCCACGCAGGAGCCGCTGCTGCGAGTCGTTGACGTCGTCAAGCATTTCCGGGCCGGCGTCGCTGGGACCGTCAAGGCGGTCGACGGCGTCAGCTTCGAAGTCCGGCCCGGGGAAACCGTCGGGCTGGTGGGGGAATCGGGGTGCGGCAAGTCGACACTGGGACGCCTGGTGACGCAACTACTTCCGGCAACCTCGGGCCAGGTGATCTTCGACGGCGTCGATCTGACCAAGCTCGGCGGCGAAAAGCTCCGTCAGCAGCGCAAACAGCTGCAGATGATTTTCCAGGATCCCTATGCCTCCCTCGATCCGCGGATGACGGTCGGCGACATCATCGCCGAGCCACTCGTGAATTTCGGCCTCGTCAGTGGCCGGCAAAAAAATGCCCGGGTCCAGGAGCTGCTGCGGGTCGTGGGCCTGAATCCCTATTTCAACAACCGGTATCCCCACGAGTTCAGCGGCGGCCAGCGGCAACGGATCGGAATCGCGCGCGCACTCGGGCTCAACCCCAGGCTGATCGTCTGCGACGAGCCGGTCTCCGCGCTCGACGTCTCGATCCAGGCGCAAATCATCAACCTGCTCGAGGACCTGCAGCGCGAGTTCAACCTGACCTACATCTTCATCGCGCACGACCTGTCGGTGGTGCGTCACATCAGCGACCGCGTCATGGTGATGTACCTGGGCAAGATCGTCGAGATCTCCCCAAGCGAAGACCTCTACCAGTCCCAGGAGCACCCCTACACCAAGGCGCTGCTTTCGTCGATTCCGGTGCCAAACCCGCGCATCGAATCGCAGCGGCGGCTGATCGAGCTGTCGGGGGAAATCCCGTCGCCGCTGAACCCGCCCTCGGGCTGCCACTTCCACACGCGCTGTCCGATCGCGAAGGTCCCCACGCCCTGTGCCGACACGGAGCCGCCGCTCGAGCAGAAGGCGCCCAATCGGTTTGCCGCCTGCCATTTCTCCGAGAAGGTCCGCACCGTCTAACGCCCGCGCGCGGGCTCCGATCGCCAGGGGCCGCCGCCGCTCGTTTGTCCGGCGCGTCCTGGCCTGGTACGAGGCCAACGGCCGCGACCTGCCCTGGCGCAAGACGCGGGATCCCTACGCCATCCTCGTCTCCGAGATCCTTTCGCACCAGACGCAAATCTCACGGGTGATCCCGGTATATGAGGCGCTGCTCGAGCGCTATCCGACCGCAGAGGCGATGGCCTCGGCTCCGGTCGAGGCGGTCAAGGCGATCACGGATCCGCTCGGGTACAAAATCCGTGGACGGTGGCTGCATGGGGCGGCCCTGCAGGTGGCCGATCGACTCGGTGGCATGATGCCGCGGACGCTTCCGGAGTTGCAGCAGCTTCCCGGCGTCGGCCGCTATACCGCAGGGGCGGTCATGAGCTTTGCGTATCAGCGCGACGCCCCCATCCTCGATACCAACGTCGCCCGACTCTTGCGGCGGTACTTCGGCGTGGCGGCGACGCCGCGCGCTCGGACCAGGGAGCTCTGGTCACTGGCGGCCGCCGTCATCCCCAAAGGAAAGGGATACCTGATCAACCAGGCACTGTTGGACCTCGGGGCGATCATCTGCCGCGCGAAAGCGCCGCGATGCGACGTCTGCCCGCTCCGACGTGGTTGCGACTTCAGGCGTAGCACGCGGCAGAGGTCACGGCGACCCCTGCCCTTCGGCCGGTCTTAACGCCGCGCAAACTAGGTCCGGACTGAAGGCTCCTCTCGGACTCGCGCGGGTTCGGCGTCATCGAGGAAGACCCTGCCGGTCTGCGCGATTCGGTCGGGCTTGCTGGCCGCAAAGTAAACCAGCAACGCGATGCCCGCCACCATCCAGATGCCGATGATCAACGGAGCGAGATTGGACGGCGGCGATAGAGCGCCGATGCCGAGATTCGCGAAATCGATGCCAAGCGCTGCCGCCAGAGCTGGGAGGAAGATGAGACTTCCAACGATCGGCACGATGGCGTTCCAGACGATGTTGAACTCGCTGCGTTGCTCGCGCAGGTAGTAAACCATGTTGCTCAGGTTGGTCAGGATGTAGATCACCACCACGATGATTCCCGCCAGCGTGCCCAGCAGGGCGAAGGCAGGCAACGGGCCGCCGGCAATCGTGCCCAACGCCACCGCCAGGATGATCCCACCAACCGCCTGGACGTTGACGGCCCAGTAAGGCGTCTTGAATCGTGGATGGATTCGCGCCAGCATGCGCGGCAACAGTCCGATACGGGCGAGTGAGAAGCCCACTCGGGTCGCCGCGTTGGCGCCAGCGTTCGAGTTTGCGATCGCGCTGTTCAGCACCGCCAGAATGACGATGATCAATCCCGGGCCCCAGACGGCTTGCGCCATCGCGGACCACGGATCGCTGTTGTTGAGGAGCGCGAAGCCGTGCTTCGGGTCTGCCATCTTGTCGGGGCCGAAGTAGACCGTGGCCGCGTAGTAGCAGAAGAGGTAAAAGAGCCCGATCAGCAATGCCGAGAGGATGACCGCCCTAGGGATCGTCCGTCGAGGATCCTTTGCTTCCTCGGCCAGCGGGGCGGCCGCCTCGAAGCCGATGAACGCAAGAATTGCGTAGATCATGCCGGGGAAGACCGAGCCCCAGCCTTTGGCGTTTCCGGTGTTGGGCGCGAAGACGGACAGGGTGTTGTGCCCACCGGCCGCAATGATCAGCGTGATCGCCAGCGCCACGAAGACAACGATCTCGAACGTGCCAAGCGCCACGCCAGTGCGGGTGGAGAGGCGAATTCCCCGGTACGTCAGCAACCATACGATGAGCCCGGCGACCACCGCAAAGGGCGCCCAGAGCCAGAGCGGCCAGCCGAAGTGCGAATTGAGATTGGCTGCCAGCTCGTTGCCGAAGATCAGGTAGAGGAGCGGCGCGACGATCGGCTCCGCCAGGATGAAGCCCCAGGCGACCAGGAAGCCGACGTAGGGATGAAGTCCACGAGAGCTATAGGTATAGAGGCCGCCGGCCGACGGCAGGTGGCGTCCAAGCTGGCCGATGCTGACAGCTACCAGCAAGCATGCGACCAGCGCCAGCAGGACGGCGAGCGGCAGGCTGCCGCCGGCGTATGGAGCCCCGACGATGATGGAAAAGGCCACCGCGGCAGCCGGCGCCATGTGGGTGATGGACTGGAACAGGGTCGGCGCCAGACCAACGGCATTTCGCTCGAGTCGATGCGCGTCGACAGATGTGCTCATGATTCCCTCCTCCTTTTAGGCGGGAACATAACATTTCGCGCGAGCCGTCGCAATCCCTCGCCGGGCTAGCTGTCGGTCCGGGTCTCGGTGGCTTGCTCGTGCGCCAGGGTCGCCTCGGCATCCGCCCGCGAGATGACCCCCAGCAGGCGGCCTTCGCCGGTCGTGACCAGGCTGTTGGTCTGGATGTCGTGGTCGCGCATCGACTTGAGCAGTTCCTGAAGCGTCACGTTCGGTCGGAACGTCTTGGGCCCTGGCCGCATGATTTGTTCCGCAGTCAGGGTCGGATCGCCATCGAGCTCCTTCTTTCGTAACAGCCCGAGCACCACGCCCTCCTTGTCGACGACGACGCACGTGCCCCACTCCCCGGTGCGGCGCCGGATGTCACCAATGGTTTCGGTCAGGCTGCAGGTCGGCACGTCCGAGCCGGCGACGTCGCCGATCCAGATCTCCTCGACGGCCTTGCCTTCGCGCGGCTGGTTGTCTTCAAACCACGCCACCTTCCCCGGGACATACTCGATCACGGTTTTGAATCCGAGCGTCTCGAGCCGCGACGCGGCCCGCGGTGAGAGGTCTCAGCCGTAGTCGTTGCAGTAGACGAGCACCGGCCGATCGCGGTCGAGCCTCGCCGCCGTCGACGCATCCAACTGCTTGAGCGGGATGTTGATCGCGCCCGGAAGGTGGTCATGCTCGAACTCGTCGGCACCCAGCACGTCGACCAGCTGCGCCCCACGGTCGAGCCATTGCTTGACCTCGGACACGGAAAAGACGTGGGCCGCCATGCCCTTAATCTACCCGGGGCCTCCGGCGCCGCGCTCAGCGAGCTCGCATTCGGTTGTTTTTCGGATTGTGCTCGACCTCGGCCAGCCCCACGGCTTCCATCACCGGTGGGACGTACATCCCAAAACGGCCGCGCAGTCCCTTCTTCAGCCCGTACCAGCCGCCCACAGGATTCTTGGGCGAGCGAGCCCAGGCCTCCACCGTCCCATCAGCGGCCGGTTTCTGCTCGTCCGCGCTGCCAAGCGGCATCCAGTCACCATGCTGCTTCAGCATCTTGTGCAGGTCGTCCAGGCCACGCAGCTGATAGCGGACCTCGGTCTTGCCCACCTGCACGACGAGCGTCGGCGGATCGAGCGTCTCGTCGCGGTAGGCCTCGAACTCCGAGGTCCCGGGCGGCGTCTTCAATACCCATGGTGACTGCTTCGTCCCAGATCCCTTTACCTTCGCCTTGGCCATCCTGATCCTCCCTGCTCTTTTTTTCCGTAACCATTAGGTTACGGTCACACGTTACGCCATCGTGCGGGGACGCGTTGATCAGCGAGCCCAAACACCGACGGGATTGAATTCGAGGGGGACGTCAACCAGGATGAGTTCGCTCGGCTCCGTTGCCCGAAGTCGAAGCTCTGGCTGTTCGCGGATCTTGACGGCGTCGCCTTTGGAGAGCTGGTCCTGGCCGAGCGCCAGCTCGCCCTCGATCAGATAGAGGTAGCCGCCGCGACCCGTCGGAAACGCGTGTGAGACCTCGGTACCGGACAGCAGCGCCGCGACGTACACGGCGGCGGCGTCCTGGCGGACCTTCAGGGCATCACCATCGGGTCCGATCACCTGCAGCAGCCGACCGGTGCGCTCCTCCCTGGTGAACTGACGCTGCTGGATGCCAGGTGGCAGGGCCGGCGTGTCAGGGAGGATCCAGAGCTGCAGGAACTCCATCGGCTCGGTGCTTGACGCGTTTTGCTCGGAATGCTCGGCGCCAGAGCCCAATGTCATGACCTGGACGCCACCCGGCTGCAGGATGCCGTCGTTGCCCAGGCTGTCCGCATGCCGGAAGGTGCCCTTCCAGACGTAGGTGATGCCCTCGACGTCGGCGTGCGGGTGCATCGGCCACGCCGCGCCGGGCGCCAGTCGATCGTGGTTGAAGACGCGGAGCGGGCCAACCCCCATTTGCCGGGGGTCGCGATAGCGATCGAAGGAGAAGTGCCAGCGGGCCTTAAACCAACCGCCGTCCTCCCGGTGAATCTCGCGGTCGCGGCGCACCTCGAGCATGGTCGCCGTTCCAGACTAACTGGTCCACTTGGACCGCCACCCCCGGCCGAGTGGACTACGGCCTCGTAAGGCTTGCTGCGTAGCCTGACCTCATGCGCCGCCAGGGCTCAGGCCAGGCCCTTGTCGAATACGTCGTGCTGCTTGCGCTGGGATCGCTGATCGCGATCGGGACGGTGAGTCTCGCCGGAACTCAGCTGTCGCAGGCCTACAGTCAGGTCACCACGCTCCTTGCCAACCCGGCAGCGGCGATCGTCCCGACGCCGGCGCCCGCCCCGAGCGAAGTGGCAACCGCAACCGAGTCAACCACCCCAACCGCGTCCGGCTCAACCACGTCCGCCCCAACCGCGTCCGCCCCAACGGCGTCAAGCCCAACCGCGTCAAGCCCAACCGCGCCAAACACAACTCCAAGTGCCTCGCACGACGCCGTCGACGCCTCACACGGCAGCGGTCATGCCGGTGGCAACGGCCACGCACACAATTAAGGGATCTGGATCGAACGCTTGGATAACCCCATCCAGTAGCCGTCGATGATGCTCGGCAGCGGCTCGCCGTTGCTATCAGCGGCGCCGAGCGTCACGAACAGCGGCGCCAGGTGTTCCGTCCGTGGATGCGCATACCTGACCGCCGGAGCGCGATGCGCGAAATCGGATAGCTCATCGACGTCCCCGTGCTCGAGGGCTTCGTGAGCCCAGGCGTCGAACTCGCTCGACCACGCCGGCGGCGGCGCATCGAGCCGAAAGTCGCGGATGAAGGGCAGGCCGTGGGTCATGAACCCGCTGCCGATGATCAGCACCCCCTGATCCCGTAGCGGGCGTAAGCGACGACCGATGTCGAAGAGCCGCTCGGGATCGAGGCTCGGCATCGAGATCTGCAGCACCGGCACGTTGGCGTCGGGATACATGACCGTGAGCGGAACATAGGCGCCATGGTCCAGCCCACGATCGGGTTCCTCGGCGACGGGCTGATCGGAAAGCAAGCCGCGCACGTCCGCCGCGAGCTCGGGGGCGCCCGGCGATTGGTACTGCTGCCGGTAATAGCGCTCCGGAAACCCGCCAAAGTCGTAGACCAGGGGCGTGCCGGTGCGGGTCGCACCGATCGTCAGCGGCGCGTTTTCCCAGTGCGCGGACACCATCAGCACCGATTTCGGGCGCGGTAAGACGCTCGCCCAGGCCGCAAGCTGCGCCACCCAGAGTGGATCGTCGACCAGCGGCGGTGCGCCGTGTCCGATGTAGAGCGCCGGCATGCGGCTCCCGATCTGTCCCCGCTGCGCGCGATGCGCGACCTCGGCCGCCGCGCCTGTCGGCTCAGGCTCAACGAACGGACCCTCTTGCGGCTTCAGTTCTTCGTCCATGCCACGTCGCTCCCTATATTTTATGAATGGCAGCCGATCACGCCGTCTCCGCCGAGGGATTGGTCAAACATTACGGGCGCGTCCGCGCACTGGACGGGCTCGACCTCTACGTCGACGAGGGCACGCTGCTCGCGCTGCTCGGCCCGAATGGCGCGGGCAAGACGACCGCAGTGCGGATCTTCACCACGCTGCTGAAACCCGACGCCGGTCACGCGACGGTCGCCGGCTTCGACGTCGTGAAAGACGCCGATCGCATCAAATCCCAGATCGGCCTGGCCGGCCAGTCGGTCGCGATCGACGAGTACCTGACGGGACGGGAAAACCTGGAAATGATCGGACAGCTGTATCACATCTCGCGGCGCGACGCAAAGCGCCGCGCGGAGGAATTGCTCGGGCAGTTCGACCTGATGGACGCCGCCGATCGGATCGCGAAGACCTACTCGGGCGGCATGCGACGACGCCTCGACCTCGCGGCGTCACTCGTTCTTCTGCCGCCGGTGCTCTTTCTCGACGAGCCGACGACCGGCCTCGATCCACGGAGCCGGCGGCAGGTGTGGGACATGATCACCTCGCTGGTCAGGGATGGCTCGACCATCCTGCTCACCACCCAGTACCTGGAGGAGGCGGATGAGCTGGCCCACCGCATCGCCGTGGTCGATGCCGGCCGCGTGATCGCGGAAGGCACCTCCGACGAGTTGAAAGACAAGATTGGTGGGAACCGGATCGAAATCGCGGTTGCAAAGGACGCCGACCTTCCTCGGGCCGCCGACGTCGCCCGACGCCATTTGTCCGACGACGTGACCATCGATCCGGCACAGCGGCGGATCTCGGGTCCCTCGAAGGACGGGACCAGCCAGCTCGCGGGATTGGTGCGCGACTTCGACGGCGCCGGCATTGCCATCGTGGACCTGCAGCTGCACCGGCCGAGCCTGGACGACGTCTTCCTCACGCTCACCGGTCACCAGGCGGAGCAAGAGGAAGAGGTCAAGCCGGCGCGCCGGTGGGGACGGAGGAGCAGCTGATGGCCACGGTTGCCGCCCCGCTGTCGGCGGGGACCCGCTATCGGCCAATCTCCGGGCGTTGGCCGTTGGTCTGGGCCATCCTCGACGCGCTGGTGCTGGCGAGGCGGAGCGTCCTGGAGACGGTGCGTATCCCGGAGCTGATCATGTTCGTCGCCATTCAGCCGGTGATGTTCGTCATCCTCTTCCGCTACGTCTTCGGGGGGGCCATCCACGTCCCGGGTGGCCAGTACGTGAACTACCTGATGCCCGGGATCTTCGTGCAAACGGTGGCGTTTGGCGGCGTTACGACCGCCATCGGCCTCGCCCAGGACATGCAGCGTGGCATCATCGACCGTTTCCGCTCACTGCCGATGTCCTCCTCGGCAGTCCTCACCGGGCGCACCATCGCCGATCTCGCCCGCAATCTTTTCACCGTGATCATCATGCTGATCGTCGGATTCCTGGTCGGCTTCCGGCCGGGCGGTACGCCCTTCGAGTTCTTGCTCGGCATCGCGGTCCTGTTGGGGGTGAGCTTTGCCTTCTCCTGGATCTCGGCATTCATCGGGCTGCTGGTCCGCAGTGTCGAAGCCGCCCAGTCGGGTGGCTTCATCTGGCTCTTTCCCCTGACCTTCGCGTCCAGCGCCTTCGTGCCGGTGGACACCATGCCGAGCTGGTTGCGAGGCTTCGCGCAAGACAACCCGGTCTCGGTGCTGTCCGACTCGCTCCGCGGCCTTTTCCACGTGAACCCGGCGCTGACGACGGCCGATACCCGCTGGGCGCTGATTCAATCGGCGGCCTGGATCGCCGGCATCCTGCTGGTTTTCGTCCCGCTCTCGGTGCTTCGCTACCGACGCACGATGGCACGGTAAGCCCCTAAGCGGTTGAATTAGGCACTCCCGCCGATGCAGGCCGTCGATGGGGCGTGCCACTCTGTCGGGGAGCGAACAGTCCTAGTACCCGGCGTGGATCTTGGGGAGCATAATTTCATCGTCGCCGCTGCAAGCGCTCGCTTCCGTGCTTCGGACCTCTCCGGAGTCGGATGCGCTTGTCGTGCTTGGGCGGTTGCTCGATTCCCTCCCGATCGGTTTCCACGTCAGCGACTGCGGCGGTGGCTCGTTCCACATCCTGTACGCCAACCGCGTCTGGGAGCACTGGCTCGACCCTGAAAAATTGCCGATCGCCGGCAAACCCCTGGCCGACCTCTTCCCCAGCGCCGAGGAAGCCGGTGTCCTGGAGTTGATGCGCGAGGTCTGCGCCACCGGCCAACCGAAACACCTCAAGAGCTATGAGTTCCGCGAGTTGGGTGAACCTGGCAAACGCAATGCCAGCAGCCGATGGGATTGGGAGATCTATCCACTCAGCGGCGCCAGCGGCGTCACCCATTTGCTGAACGTCATCATGAACGTCAGCGCGCCGCGGCCGAGGCGAAACGGCCCGTCGAAGGAAGACCGCGACGCGGCAAACCTGCGCCGTGAAGAGGCGTCGGGCGTGCTGCGCATTTTCGGCGTCGCTCCGCCGCCGCTCGATCCCAGGAGCCAGGGCGGGCTGAGCGAGCGGGAACACGAGGTCGCTGATTTTTTGGCGATGGGTTTTACGAATCGCGCGATTGCCCGCCAGTTGAGTGTCAGTTCGGCCACCGTGTCCTCCCACGTGGCCCACATCCTTGCCAAGCTGGGCTTCCGGTCACGCGCACAGGTGGCCGCATGGGTGGTTGGGCGACGGCTCCGGCCGGCCGACGGCTCGACCCACACCGAGACAGGCAACCTGACCTAGCCGGCTCAGTCCGCAAAAATCTCCGCAAAAATCATCTGAACGGATGATGACACCCGGAGTCCACCTGCCTCATCCTTAACGGACCCTGGTAGATCCAATTCGTCGAATCGCGGGCCGCGGTCACGCGGAGACTGGCCCGCGCGCATTACTCCAACGCTTCAGAAACGCGTTCCAGAACGCTCCCATCGGCATCGGATTGGCGGATCTGGATTGGCGCTTTGTCGAGGTGAACCGTGCGCTGTGCCAGCTCCTCGGGTACGCTCCGGAGCAACTTTTGCGCACCACCGTCCGGGCAATCACCCATCCGCTCGATGTCGAAGCCCTGGTGGCTGAGGCAGGCAAGCTGCAGGCCGGGAAGACCGGGAGGTTTCAGGCGGAGCAGCGATACCTCCATGCTGATGGCCGCCCCGGTTGGGCACTGATCAGCGTCTCGCTCATGAGAGACCCCGACGGACGACCCCTGTACTACGTCATCGGAATGGACGACATCACGCGTCAGAAAACGGAGCGACTACGGGCCATGCCCGAGGCGCTCACGCACATGCTGGTCGAAGCCCCCAGCCTGGAGGCCGCCTCGCGCACACTGTTGCAGCGGCTCTGCGCGGAACTCGGCTGGCAGGTAGGGCAGCTTTGGATCCGGGATCGTGAAGACGGTGGCCTCCGCCTGCAAGACCTCTGGCATATGCCCTCGACCGACGTGGGCGCAGACGTTGCCCACGCGATAACCACGAATCCCGAACCCGAGCTGCCGAGCCAGGTCTGTGCAAAAGGCGTGCCTGTGTGGATCCGAGACGGGTTCGGCTTTCCGATCCTGGTTAACGGCCACGTCACCGGGGTGGTGAACTTCTACGGCGGCGCGGCCGCCGAGCCCACCGAGGATCTCCTCGCCATGGTGAAGGACCTCGGAAGCCAGCTCGGCCGATTCATCGAGCGACGCCGCGCGGAGCGAGACGTGCAAGTGACGGCAGAGCATGTGCGGGGCGTCCTCGACAATGTCGCCGACGGAATCATCAGCACCGACGAGAGCGGCGTGGTCGAATTCTTCAACCGCGCCGCCCAACGACTCTTCGGCTATGCACTGGTTGAAGTGCGCGGGCAGGACGCGAAAATGCTCATCGCGGAGCCGTATCGTCGCGATTTTGTCAGCCATCTCGACAACTACTTACGACCCGGGAAGAGCGCGACGTCGGTGTCCGGCTCGCGCGAGCTATGGGGCCAGCGCAAGGACGGGTCGATCTTCCCCATGGAGTTCCGCGCCAGCGAAATGCTGCTCGGCGGCGAACGCCGCTTCGTGGGGATCCTCCACGACATCTCCACCCAGCGGGCGCAGAAGGATGCGCTGGAATACCAATCGCTCCACGATCCTCTGACAGGGCTGCCCAACCGGATGCTGTTCAACGACCGTCTGCGCCAGGCGATCGTGGTCGGTCACCGGGCGCGGGAGCCGGTGGTGTTGCTCATCATGGACATGGACCGATTCAAGGAGGTCAACGACACCCTCGGCCACCAGGTTGGAGATCTCCTCTTGCAGCAAGTCGCCTTACGCCTGGCGGCGACCCTCCGGCAGTCTGACACCGTGGCCCGGCTTGGCGGCGACGAGTTCGCGGTGCTTCCTGCCAGTGGGACCGACCTCAATGGGGGGACCCATGCGGCCAAGAAGATTCTGCGGGCGCTCGAGCATCCCTTCGTCGTCGACGGCCGCAACATCGACGTCGGGGCCAGCATCGGCATCGCTCATTGCCCCGAACACGGAGAGGAGGCCGACACGCTGATGCGCCACGCCGATGTGGCGATGTACGTGGCCAAACGGACCAAGCGTGGCTACGCGGTCTATGCGCCGCAACTCGACGAGCACACGGCTGCCCACCTGGCGCTGATTGGCGAGCTGCGCCACGCGATTGCGCACAACGAACTGGTGCTCCACTATCAACCAACGGTCGCCCTGGCCAGTGGGCGAACGATCGGCGTCGAAGCCCTGGTGCGCTGGCAGCACCCAAAGCAGGGGCTGATTCCGCCCGACCAGTTCATTCCGGCGGCCGAGGAGACCGAGCTGGTCCAACCGCTCGCCCACTGGGTGCTCAATCAAGGACTCTCGCAGCTGCGCAGCTGGAACGACACCGGACTGGATGTCGGCCTGGCGGTGAACCTGTCCGCGTGGAATCTCCGCGATCCGGACTTTCCCGGACTGACGACTGGGCTGCTCGATCGATGGAGCGTCGAGCCCAACCGGCTGAATCTGGAGATCACCGAAAGCGGCATCATGGCACCCTCCGCCATCTTCGACGCGATCACCCACCTCAGTACCCTCGGCATCGGTTTATCGATTGACGACTTCGGTACCGGCTATTCGTCTCTCGCGCGGCTGAAGCGCTTGCCGGTGAACGAAATCAAGATCGACAAGTCGTTCATCATCGGCATGATGGCGGACACCATGAGCGTCTCGATCGTGCGCTCGGTCATTGAGCTCGGTCACAACATGGGCCTTCGCGTCGTTGCCGAGGGGGTCGAGAACCGCGAAGCCTGGGAAAAGCTGGTGACCCTCGGCTGTGACCTGGCCCAGGGGCATTACCTCTGCCCGCCAATGCCGGCGACGGATCTGACCCGCTGGTTCGGCGAGTCCGGCCTCGGTCCTTCCGTCCGGGCGGCCTCGGCCTAAGCGCGTCACCGGCCGGGTTGTCAGCCTGAGATTTGCGCCGGCTGGGCGACCTGCCGGACGGGGATGCCGCGGTCTCGCCAGACCCAGAGGTAGACGAGCGGCACGATGCCGATGATCGAAATAACGATGTAGCCCGTGATGCCACCGAAGAGGTCGAAGGCCGCGTGCAGTATCGAGACCCCGACATAGGTGACCAGCACGCTCCAGGTCAAACGAAGGTGACCCTTGCGTGAGGCGTGGAAGATGACCCCGCCCAGAATCGCCGCCCATAGCCCGTGGCCGAAGGGCGCGAGCACGGCTCGAACCAGTTCGGTGAAGACGACCGACGACACCGAGAGGACTAGCTGTTGCCCCTGCACGACGAACAATGATGCGAGCGCATAGCCGCTGGTCTCGAGCGCCGCAAAACCAAACCCAACCGCGGCGCCCAGCACCATGCCGTCACGAGTCGAATAGGAGCGAAGACCCAGCGCCAGGACGACGATGGCCGCCCCTTTGACGAATTCCTCGATGAATCCGACCTTTAGCATGCCGATCGTGCCCGGTCCGTACACCAGCCAGAATTCGAGCAACGATGCCACGATCAGGCCGAGCACCCCGGCCACGATCGAGGCGCTCACGATGCTCCGCGGCGACAGCGTGGGACTGGCATCATGGTCGAGGTACCAGACGATGGCCGTAACCGGCACGAGGAAGCTGCCAAGCAACACGATGGTGGGCAGGAGAATGATGTTCCCCGTCACGAACATGGTCCCCACGACTGCCGCCCAGAGAGCCAGCCCAATCAGTAGGACCGCCCACCAGCGAGGCGCCCAGGGCTGTCCGCTGACCGTCTTCAATCCTTGTTGATGCACGTCCAAACTATTCACGACTTGACCTCCTTCACGAGAGCGTTCATTACTTGGGATTGATTGTCCGGGCCAGACCGGGGCAAGACACCGCTCCTCGGCGGCATGACAGACCCGTACCTGCGAGGGAGGTTGGATCCCCCAACCGGGCGATGAGCGAGTTCCTGTCGCTTCGCACGCGTTGTCAGCGGCGCCTGCGGTCCGGGTACGGAAGCCCTAACCTAGGTTGAGGGTGGCTTCGACGGAGAGCGGCGGAGAAAGAGCTACGGGGACGGTCCGGTTGCTGATCGCCGATGATCACAGCGTGGTTCGACAGGGCCTGCGTACGTTCCTGGCGCTCGACCCGGAACTCGAGATCGTGGGCGAGGCCGACACTGGTGAAGAGGCCATCGAGAAGGCACGCGAGCTTCACCCGCAAGTCGTCCTCATGGATCTCCTGATGCCGGGGATGGGTGGGGTCGCCGCAACTGGGAAGATCCGGGCCGAGATGCCTGACGTCGAGGTGATCGCCCTAACCAGCGTGGTCGACGACGCGGCGGTCACCGGGGCAATTCGCGCCGGCGCCATCGGCTACCTTCTCAAGAACACCGAGGCTGACGAACTGCGGCACGCGGTCAAGTCGGCCGCGGCGGGCCGTGTGCATTTGTCCCCGGAAGCCGCCGCCCGACTCGTCCGCGAGGTGCAGATTCCAGGCAGTCCCGAGGTGCTAACCGAACGGGAGACCGCGGTGCTGCGACTCCTCGCAAAAGGGCAGGCCAACAAACAGGTCGCCCGCGAACTCAAGATCGGTGAGCAGACGGTGAAAACCCACGTCAGCAACATTCTTGCCAAGCTTCAATTGCAAAGTCGAACCCAGGCCGCTTTGTATGCGGTGGAGCGGGGCCTGGTGAGCGCCGGCGACCTGGGCCGGGGATAAGCCGACGGCATCCGTCACGCGTTTGACAAGCGTCCCTGGCCGGCGTATTATGCCGATAAGCTAATTAGCCAATGAGCAAAGCAATGACGAACGATCAGCTGAGCGTCACTTTTGCCGCGCTCGCGGATCCCACCCGCCGTGCGATTCTGGCGCGGGTGGCCGAGGGCGAGGCCACCGTCATGGAACTGGCCGAGCCGTTCAAGCTGAAACTGCCGACGGTCTCGAAGCATCTGAAGGTGCTGCGAGAAGCCGGGCTGGTCACGCAAGGGCGGCAGGCGCAATGGAGGCCGTGCCGGCTCGAGGCGGCACCGCTCAAGGACGTCGCCGACTGGTTGGAACGGTACCGCGAGAACTGGGAGGAACGCATGGGTCAACTCAACGACTATCTGCAGGAACTGAAGACCGAGGAGGAAAAACATGGTCGTAAGAAGTAAGCCCGTCGTCACGCTGAGCCTGCCGTCCGATCGTGAGCTCGTGATCACCGTCGTTCTCGATGCGCCGCGCCATCTCGTCTTCGAGGCAACCACCAACCCAGAACGCGTGAAGCGCTGGTGGGGCCCGCGACGCACGAGTGTGACCCTCTGCGAGATCGACCTGCGCCCGGGTGGCGCCCGGCGCTATGTCATCCGCGATAACGAGACCGGGCGCGAAGACGGATTCTCCGGCGTGTACCGCGAGATCAGGCCGCCGGAGCGGATGGTCTACACCGAAGGCTGGGAAGGCCTGCCGGGACACGACTATCTGGTGACGGCCACTCTCGAAGAGAAGGATGGCAAGACCACGCTCACGAGCCATTTGCAGTACAAGTCGGTCGAAGACCGCGACGGCCACGTCAACTCCGGCATGGAAGGCGGCATGCGCGAGACGTACGACCGCCTGGGTGAGCTCCTCGCCGCGATAGCCTGAGCAGTGGAACCTGGTGCGAGACGTCCGTACGCGCTGAAGGCTGGTGAGGGGTGGACCTACAGCTTCGGCATCGACTTCACCGTCAAGGCCGGGGAACTCGGAGGGGGACCGCGCCTGGCGTTCGTCGAGTTCACGACTCGCGAAGGTGAGGAACCGCCCGACCACACACACGCGACAGAAGACGAGATCTTCTACGTGCTCGAGGGCGAACTAGCGGTTCGCTGCGGCGACGAAAACGTTTCATGTTGCGGCCGGCGGCTTCATCTTCCTGCCTTGTGGCATCGAGCATGGCTACCGGATTCAGACCAAGAGCGACGTCCACGTATTGGTGATCACATCGCCTGCTGGCGAGCGCGCCGTGGCCGGGTGGGGCGGCTTCGTGGCTGACTTTGAAACAGAAGGCGAGCTTCGCAGCTCGCCGACGAGCTCCACGTAATGGTCGTTAGTTCGCGACTCGGACCACCGGGAGGGTTATCTCCCGGTGGTCCGCCAACCGTAAGCCCCGCTAACGAAGCGAGCGGGCGACTTGCTCGAGGTGATCGAACGATTCCTGCATGCCGCCTTCCATGCCGGAGTTGATCACGGTGTCACGAATTTCCTTGCTGGGGTATTCGCCGAGCGTCCTCAGCGTCGTCTGACCGTTTTCCTCTTCCAGCGTGACCGTGTTGACCGACACGGCATCGGGCGCGCCTTCAAAGATCTCGGTCGAAACGATTCGCTCGTTGGGAACGATCTCTCGGTACTCGCCATGGAATGCCACCTCGAATCCCTGGTTGGCCGTCATGACATTCCGCCACTTGCCACCGACCCGCAGATCGACCTCGGCGCTCGTGACCTCACCTCGGTCCCCGCCCCACCAGCGCTTGATGAGCTCGGGTGTCGTCATCGCCTTGAAGACGAGATGCCTTGGTGCCGCGAACGTCCGGGTGATCAGGATCTGCGTATCCGTCGGGAGCGTCACCACTGCCGTACCACTACCTGTCATCGCCATCGTGTTCCTCCTTGTTGTGTTTGAGTTCCTCCAAGACGACGTCCAACCGATCGAACCGCTGCGACCATGACCGCTCGTAGTTCTTCACCCAATCGTGGATCGGTTTGAGCGCCTGACCGTCGAGCCGGTACAGCCGCTGCCGCCCGTGATCCCGCACCCCCACCAAGCCGACCTGTCTGAGTACACGAAGGTGCTTGGACACCAACGGCTGCGCCATCTGCAGCTGCGCGACCAGGTCGTTTACCGGTCGTTCCCCGCCGGCGAGAGCGTCCAGAATCTGCCGCCTCCGGGGTTCGGCCACAGCGTTGAATGCGTCCGCTGTGGTCGCTGCTCGGGCCATGCCGGCATTATATACCTATATAGGCATATGTCAAGAGCAGCCGACCCGAGGGAATATCTCCGCCGCTGCAGGGTTACCGATCTTGTATCCATGGCCGCTTCCGCGACCGACTCGCCGGTAAGCCTTATCGTCGACGGGAACGCCGTCACCACGAGCCGGGCGCGAGTGCGTGGCGACGACGTCTGGCTGCCGCTCGACGATCTCCCGACGGCCACGGCGTGGGAGCTCAAACCTGAGGGGGTCTGCCGAGGAGAAACCTGCGTTCCCCTCTCACCCGCGCACAAGGCGGCGATTCTCGACGGCGAGAAGATTCCGACCTGGTTCAACTTCTCCGAATTTGCCCGCCTCATCGAAGCACCGATCGCTATCGACCAGCACCAGCGCGTGTGGTATTTCGGCCCACCTGGCTGGGAGTGGAGATCGCGATCGGCGGGCAATACGGCGCCCGACTTTACCGCACCAGACCTGGCGGGTCACCAGCACAGCCTCCGCGAGTTACGTGGCAAGAAGATGTTGCTCCTCTTTTGGGCGTCGTGGTGAAGCTGCCGATTTGACCTGCCGGTCTGGCAGGACCTCTACGAGGAGCAATCCTCATCCGGGCTCGAGGTCGTGACGATGGCGGCCGACGCCGGCGGGCGCGATGTCGTCGAACCATGGATCAAGGCGGCCAGCCCATCACACCTGGCACTTCTGGACCCGGAGTTGGCTGTCGCGAGCCTGTACAACGTGCGAAATGTTCCGTCGGCCTTCTGGATCGACGAGTCCGGACGCATCGTACGAGCGAATGACCCGATCTATGTGCTGCGCCGAGATCGGGCCACCGGCGAGACGTCGCGGAACGAGACGTACCTCGATGCCGTTCGCGACTGGGTGGCGAACGGCCCCTCGAGTAGGTTCCTGGCGGATGAAGCGGCTCTCGAGAAGCGCCGGCCTCCGGCTTCGTTCAGCGACATGGAGGCGATGGCCAGCTTTGAACTGGGCGTGTACCTGATCCGCCACGGCGCGTCGGCGAGGGCGGAGCGGCATTTCGAACGTGCTCGGCAACTCGCTCCCGACAATTGGACCTTTCGGCGTCAGGCCTGGAGCCTGTCGGGCGCGACACAAGAAACCATCATCGCGGCGATCCGCGACCCAGCCGCGCCGGCATTCTATCCAGAGCTCGACCTCCGCGATTGACGGTCGCCCGCCCGAGAGGCTGCCGGCCCAATGGGAATGTGAGACGTATATAAGCATGATTGGCTACTCGCCAATCATTGGTATATCGTGTACTATTAACGCGTGAGCAACACCAAGACAAAGCCGTCGACGGATCAACGGCTCCTCCCGCTACTCGAGCACCTCGCCCGCGTTGGCCGACGCGCGTTCGAGGGCACGCTCGAGCCCGGCGGCCTCCGCCCGCGCCACCTGATCGCGTTGAAGCTTCTCAGCGACCAGGGCCCGGCGAGCCAACAAGCACTCGCCGATTCCTTGAGCCTGGATCCAAGCAACGTCGTTGGACTCCTCAACGAGCTCGAGGAACGACACTTGATCACGCGACGCCGCGATGCCGCGGACCGCCGCCGGCACATCGTCGAGCTCTCGACCCGAGGCCAATCGGAGCTCTGCGATGCTTACGAGGGGCTTCGTCAAATTGACGACGAGCTGCTGAGCGCCCTGAGTGTGAAGGAGCGGGCAGCGCTCTACGACCTCCTCGTTCGCGCGGTCGGAGCCAATACACCGCCCTGCGATATTCCTGAGGATTCCGCAACTCCGCGGTCGGAGGCCGCGAGCAAGCGATGACCGCGCCAGAACTCGAGCTGGGGTTGGATACGTTTGGATACATCACGGTCGACGAAACCGGGAACCCCCTCCCGCCCGACGAGGTGATCCGCAACTACGTCGAGGAGGCCGTCCTGGCCGATTCGGTCGGGATCGACTCGTTCAACATCGGCGAGCATTACCGCCCCGATTTCATGGACTCCGCTGCTCACGTGATGCTGGCCGCGATCGCGGGCCGAACCAGACGCATCCGGCTCGGCACGGCCGTGACGGTGTTGAGCACCCAGGACCCGGTGCGCGTGTATACCAACTTCGCGACCCTCGACGCGGTGTCGAATGGCCGTGCCCAACTCGTCGTCGGTCGCGGTTCGCTGACCGAGTCCTTCCCCCTGTTCGGGTTCGACCTCGCCGACTACGAAGAGCTTTTCGAGGAGAAGCTCGACCTGCTCACTCGTCTGCTCCGGGACCAACCCGTGACCTGGTCAGGCAAGTTTCGATCGCCGCTCATCAATCAGTACGTGACACCGGCTCTTCCGAAAGGACACCTCCCCACCTGGGTCGGCGTCGGCGGTAGCCCGCAGTCGGTGGTCCGGGCCGCCCGCTACGGCTTGCCCCTAATGCTGGCCGTCATCGGCGGTCCTCCCGCGCGCTTCGCTCCGCTGGTCGAGCTCTACAAACGCGCGCTCGATGCGTACGGGCATCCGCCACTGCCGATCGGAATGCACTCCCACGGGTACATCGCCAGGACTGACCAGGAGGCGGTTGAGATTCAGTATCCGTACTGGGAGGAGACGTTCGAGCAAGCCGCGCGCGAGCGCGGATGGGCACGTCCGACGATGGCCCGATTCCAGGCCGAACGAGCCAGCGGCTCGCTCTATATCGGGTCGCCCGAAACCGTCGCCACCAAAATTGCGGCGATGATGCGGCTGCTCGGGCTCAGTCGCTTCGACCTGGCCTACGCCACGGGACGAGTCCCGCACAAACAGCGGCTGGCGACAATCGAGCTGTACGGGCGCGAGGTCATCCCACGGGTGCGCGAGCTACTCGCCGACCACGCCGTCCCCCCGATTTCATCCGCCTACGCATCCGCGGAGGTGACGGCGCCACCCCGTGTCTAGCAATGAGGGTGGCGACCGCCTGGGCATCGTCGGCGCCGGCAGAGTCGGAACCACGATCGCCCGTGCCGCCGTCGCCGCCGGCTACGACGTGGCGATATCGGGGTCTGGTGCCGCCGACCGTATCGCGTTGATCGTCGACGTCCTCGCCCCGGGCACTCGCCCCCTTTCGACCGACGAGGTCGTTGGTTCCGCCGAGCTCATCGTTCTCGCGGTGCCCATGCACCGCTTCCGGGAGTTACCACGCGATCTCTTCACCGGCAAGATCCTGATCGATGCGATGAACTATTGGGAAGAAATCGACGGCGTCGATCCGGAGCTCGCCGGCGCGCCAGCTGGGACGAGCGTCATCGTCCAACGGCAGTTTCCGTCAGCGCGCGTGGTCAAGAGTCTCAACCACATTACTTACTACAAGTTCGACGAGGGCCGGCGTCCCCATGGGGCGCCTGGACGCATCGCCATGGCAGCGGCGGGCGATGACCGCGCGGCGGTCGCCGCGGTCATGCAGCTCATCGATCGACTCGGATTCGACGCGGTCGATGCCGGGCCGCTCGAGGCCGGCCTGGCCCTGGAGCCAAACGGGCCGGTGTTCGGAGTCTCCTACAGCGCCAACGAGTTGTCGGCTCTTCTCTCGCCCACCGCGTCGTCTGCTTGATGCTCGGCGCGCAAATCCGACACCGATTCGATCTGACGTGAGCCGCTGGGCGAAGTCGGCCTGATCCAGGCGCGAAGTAGGAGGAACCGCACCAGGGTCGCGGCGAGATTGGCGGTTACCAGCACGACCAACTCCAGCATCCGGCTCGCGTCGGGGGAAACAAGGTGGAGCGCCGCGATGGTGAGAGTAGTCAGGCCCAGCGCGATTCCGAAAGCGGCGAGGCCGCCAACATGGTCCCGCGCCGCCACCCCGTTGCCCTGGGCCCGGAAGGTGAACCTCCGATTGGCGGCCGTGTTCGCGATCGCCGTTACCAGCAGGCTGATCGCGTTGGCGATCGTTGCCGGCAAGGCGAGGCGGAGGGCGCTGTAGCACGCCACATAGGCGAGGGTGCTGATGATGCCGATCGCGGCGAAGCTGCGGAGCTGGCGCGAGAGCCGCCAGACCCCGCGCAAGTCCTCGAGGGCGGTGGCCACGATGTCGACACACGAGTCCGGGTCGTCAGCCCATTCGACCGGGACTTCGGAGATGCGCATGCCGGCTCGCTGCGCCTGTACCAGTAGTTCCGTGTCGAAGAACCATTCCTGGTTCTCAACCAGGGGCAGCAACCTTCGGGCCGCCTCGGCCCGCGCCGCCTTGAAGCCACACTGTGCGTCGCGCACCCGTGTGCCGAGAACGATATGAAGGAGCAGGTTGTACGCGCGAGAGATCAGCTCGCGCTTCGGACCTCGGTTGACGCGCGCGCCCCGCGCGAGGCGGCTGCCAATGGCGACGTCGCTGTGCCCGGAAATGAGCGGCGCGACCAGCGGGAGGAGGCCGTTCAGGTCGGTGGACAGATCGACGTCCATGTAGGCGACGATCGCCGCGTTACTCTCCAGCCACGCATGCCGAACGGCGCGCCCTCGACCTTTGGCTTCAAGGCGCTCGGCGCGGACACCGTCCAACTCGAGCGCCAACCGCTGGGCAATCGACCAGCTTGCGTCCGTGCTCGCGTTGTCGACGACGGTGATCCGCGCCTCAAAAGGAAATTGGCGGTCGAGGTATCGCCGCAGCCGGCGAACACTCCGCTCGAGGTCGCGTTCCTCGTTGTAGACAGGGATCGCGATATCAACGAGCGGAGTGACTACAAGGCTGGAGGCGACGACCGCCAGGTGTTGCGCCATGCCCTGATCCTGCGCCGCGATGCCTGTCGATTCCGTTACTAACCGTTAAGAGTTTCGTAAGCCCAGGTGTCACCATTCTGCAAGCTTGCCGGGTGCAGTCTTGAGGTCAGCAATGGAAAACACACGGACCCTCCCGACCTATCGACCGGCCCGAGCGTCGTCCCGGTTCCAGCACGCGGTCTCCTCGCTCGTGCGCGGCAATGTCCTGGATCCAATCTGGGTCCGGCCGGCGCTGATCGGCTTGCTCGGGACAACCGCGCTGCTCTACCTGTGGAACTTGGCGGCCTCCGGATGGGCCAACGCCTACTATTCGGCCGCAGTCCTGGCGGGAACCAAGAGCTGGGCCGCATTCTTCTTCGGCTCGCTCGACGCTTCCAACTTCATCACGGTCGACAAGGCACCAGGCGCCCTCTGGGTAATGGAGATCTCGGCGCGCCTGTTCGACTTCAACGCCTGGAGCGTGCTCGCGCCGCAGGCGCTCGAAGGAGTGGCGACGGTTGGCATCGTCTATCTCGCCGTCCGCCGATGGTTTGGGCCTGCTGCCGGACTTCTCGCCGGTGCGGTCGTGGCGCTGACTCCGGTCGCCGGCCTCATGTTCCGGTTCAACAACCCGGATGCCCTGCTGGTGCTGTTGCTCACCGCCGCCACCTACGCGACCCTCCGCGCGATCGAAAACGGGCGGACTCGTTGGTTGGTGCTGGCCGGCGCGCTCCTCGGCGGCGCATTCCTGGCCAAGGAACTGCAGGCTTTCATCATCATCCCGGTGCTCGCCGGCGTATACCTCTTCGCCGGCCCGCCGTCGCTCGGGCGCCGGATCGGCCAGGTACTCGCCGCTGCGGCCGCCGTGATCGTGAGCTCGGGGTGGTGGATCGCCGCGGTCGAGTTGATCCCAAGCGCGGCGCGGCCCTACATCGGAGGATCGCAGAACAACGACTTGATCAGCTTGATCTTCGGATACAACGGGTTCGGTCGGCTGACAGGCAGCGAGTCCGGGAGTGTCGGCGGTTTCGGCGCCCTTGGTTCGCGTTGGGGATTGACCGGTTGGAATCGCCTCTTCAACCCGCAGTTCGGTGGTCAGATCTCGTGGCTTATCCCCGGTTCGGTCATTCTGCTCGGCGCGCTGCTATGGCTGACCTTCCGCCGTCCGCGGACCGATATGATTCGCGCCGCCTTCCTCATTTGGGGCGGCACGCTGCTCCTGACCGGTGCGGTTTTTAGTTTCGCCCAGGGAATCATCCACCCCTATTACACCGTCGCGTTGGCTCCCGCGATTGGCGCCCTGGTCGGTATGGGCGGGGTCTACCTGTGGCACCACCGTACGGAACAAATCGCGCGGTTCGCACTCGCCGCAGCGCTGGCGGGAACTGCGCTGTGGGCGTTCGTGCTGCTCGGTCGGTCCTCCACCTTCGTCCCGGGTTTGCAGGCGGCCGTGCTCGTCGCCGGTCTCATTGCCGCGATCTTGATCGTTGGTGTCTCGACACAATCGCGGAACACCGCGCTCGCGATCGCCGCCCTGGCAGCCGTAGCAGCCCTCGCCGGGCCCGCGGCCTACACCTTCGAGACCGTCTCAACGGCGCACGGTGGCGCGATCCCCTCGGCTGGACCGGCGGTTGCGGCCGCCGGCGGACCAGGTGGCGCGTTTGGCGGTGGTGGTCGATTCGGCGCCCCCGGGGGCGCATTTGGTGGAGGCTTCGGTGGCGGCTTCCCCCGCGGAGGCCCCAACTCGGCCTTTGGTGGCGGCGGAAATCCCGGTGTTGGCGGCGGCGGAAATCCGGGTGCGGGCGCCGGCTTCCTGGGCGCAAGCCGGCCGGCTGCCGACCTGGTCAGCCTCCTCAAGGCGAACGCGAGTCGTTACGCCTGGGTGGCGGCGACAGTCGATGCCAACAATGGTGCGGGTTACCAGCTCGCGACCGGCGATCCGGTTATGGCCATCGGTGGTTTTAACGGGACTGACCCTGCACCGACGCTGGTGCAGTTTCAGCAGTACGTTCGTGACGGGAAGATTCATTACTTCATCGCCGGCGGCCGTGGCTTAGGATCCGGAACCACCAGTAGCAACGCCGGGCAGATCAGTTCCTGGGTTCAGCAGAACTTCACTGCCACGACGGTCGGAGGCGTCACGGTTTACGACCTGACGACAGCCGCGGCGTGATGCGGGGTGGCGGCACTGGCTCGACGGTCACTTCCCTTAGCTGAGGCGCCGCGTCACCCAGTAGATCGCGAACCCGAGAATCAAAAACGCGAGGCCGGCAAGGATAACCGACTCAATCGTCTGGAAGACCCAGAACCGGTCGCCAGGCTGGAAGTACTGAATTGCGTAACTCGGCTGGCCGGCGTTTGAACCAAGAAGATTGCCGAGCAAGTGTCCGGTCGAGTCATAGTAATCGGGGAAGCCCAGCCACCACGCCGTGGGGTCGGCCTGACTGCCAAGGGCGGACAGGTCATGGGTCTTTTGCACGAGCGGGGCCATGTAGTGACTTCGTACCAGCTCGGCGATGCCGACACGGACGGCAACGAAGCTAACCAGAGTCGCAGCCATCGCTGGGACCGGCCTCCCGATCACTGCGCCAAACGCGACGCCAAGCGCCAGGGCTAGGAAGGTTGCGGCAGGGACAACCGGCGTCTGCTGATCGAAGACGTCCCAGCGGTTCACCTGGGATCCCTGAACGTTGAGCAGCACAACTTCCACGTAGCCGACCAGCGCCGCCGCCGCCAGCAGCGGAACAAATATCAGGACCAGCTTCGTGAGCAGCCAGCGCATCCGCGTCACCCCCTGCGTCCAGGCGAGGTGTTGTGTGCCGTTCTCAATTTCACGCGCGACGAGCGGCGCACCGATGAAGGCACCGGCCAACGCGGGGAGCACAACGAGGCCGTATTGGAAAAGGTTGAAACGCATGATGCCCTGGGCGATCTGGCCGAAGACGTCATTCGATAGGCAAAACCCGAACCCGACGGTTCTCGGGCAACTCGGGGCCGCAAGCCAGAGCTCATAAGCGGCGAACGCGGTAAACCCTCCGACCAGCCCCGCGAGGATGAGCGACCAGAGCGCCTCGAGCCGGTGCTGTCTCCAGGTAACCCAGATCATGATGCGGCCTGCTCGAGCTCAGGCTTGGGCAGGGTGCCGGCTCCTGGGGCTGAGAGATAGGTGATCACAAGCTCCTCCATCGGGAGGGGTTCTTCTCGCCACCCCGCCCCGAGCGGCGGCAGTTTCCCGCGGATCCACAGAGACGACTGCCGCTCGGTGTGCTGGGCCTTGACGATTTCGACGCCGTTCAGCCGCGCATCCGGGTTGAGCCTCGGTCCGACAAGGAGGTGATGCGAGGCGAGCAGCGCTTCGATGTCGCCCGCGACCTGGACCTGCCCGGCCGTGATGATGATCAGGTAGTCGCACACTCGTTCGAGGTCAGCCATGACGTGAGACGAGAGCAGGACCGTGCTCCCTTCGACCGCAACGGCCTCAGTCAGCCGCTGCATGAACTCACGGCGAGCCAGAGGGTCGAGCCGAGCGACCGGCTCATCAAGAAGGAGTAGCTCCGGATGTTTCCCCAGCGCGAGCGCGAGCGCGACCTGCGATCGTTGCCCGCCGGAGAGCTGGCCCACTCGCTTGTCGAAGGGGATGCCGAGCTTCTGCAGTTGCTCAGCGGCCGCCGCCTGGTCCCATCGAGGATTCAGCTTTTTGCCGAACTTGAGCATGTCGCCGACGGAGAAACCGGCGTAGAGCGGTGTGTCCTGAGCGACAAATCCGACACGGTCGAGCAGCAGAAGTAGTTGTGCTTGCGGGGACCGGCCGAAGATCCTGATCTCGCCGGTGGTCGGCGTCAACAAACCGGCTGCCAGGTGGAGGAACGTGGTCTTGCCTGCTCCGTTCGGACCGACCAATCCGGCGATTTTCCCGGCGGGAACCCGGATCGAGCAATCGCGCAGCGCCCAGGTTCGACCAAAACGCTTGCTGACGCCGGTCGCTTCAATTGGGGCGATCACGCGACGACCTCGTCTGTTCTTGCCCGCAGGACATGGGCCACCAGGGCGGCGAGCGTGTCGTCGTCGAGTCCGGCTTCGTGAGCCTTGCGAATCCAGCGCTCGAGCTCGCTTCGAAGCGATCGGTAGCTCGATTGAGCGACGGCTGGCGGCACCTTTTGGGCGATGAACGTGCCGAGTCCTGGGCGACTGACCACCAAGCCCTCGTGCTCGAGGTCCCGATAGGCCCGCAGAACAGTGTTCGGGTTGAGCGCGACCTGGGCGACCACCTCCTTCACAGTGGGAAGCTGGTCGCCCGGTTTCAGCATCCCGAACAGCAACGCCTGCCGCACCTGCTGGATGAGCTGGACGTAATAGGAAACCCCCGAACTCGGATCCAGGTGGAAGACGATCAACGCCATTGTGCTAGCACGCTAGCACATTAGCACTGAGACGTCAAGGTCGAAGCTGGGCGTCTCGCAAATCCCCTGCGGTCGGTGGCCTGATTGCTTCGAGGACAGCCGTGGGCGCTCGCCCCCTCAAAGTGGCAGCCACCACACCGAGGCCAACGATCGCCAACGCGGCCACTGCTAGACCTGGGAGGAACACGGCGATCGGAATCAAGACCAACAACACGATGATCGCTGCGACATGTGAGCGCGAGACGTGATGCCAGATCGCCAGCTTGAATAAGGCATGGCCGGCGAGGAATATGGCCGTCCCACCGAGAAGGATGGAAGCGGTAGCGACGCCGGCGGGCTGCGTCGGTCGGGCCAGGAGAAGCCGATCGCCCGCAGCCACGGCGATGATGCCGGCAACGATCGGCACCTGCGCCCAATAAAAGGCTGATCGGGCCAGCCGGCCAGGATCGGGGGACGAAGCGAGCGCGCTGGCGGCGAAGGCGGCACTGCGGTCGAAATAGATCCACCAAAGGGCAATCGAGGTGACAAAGGCCAGAAGATATGCGATGACTTCGCCGAGGTTCAGGTTTTTGAACCCCGTCAGCGAGGCGCCGATGATGACGATCGACTCACCGAGCGCGATCATGACGAACGCCTGGATCCGCTCCGCGGCATGGGCTCCGTCGATGTTCCATTCCCGAGTCGCGGTGCGACCAAGCCCCGGTACATAGAAGCCGACCGCCGCGGAAAAGAGATCGATGGCGACGACGAGCGCCCACAACAATTCGCGGAGGTGAGGCTGCGCCAACCCACCGAGGATGGCGAGTAATCCGCCGACGAGCGACCAGACGAGATAGCGTTCGAAGTTGCGTTCGAGCGCTTCATGACGCGTGGCGTAAACGGCAAAGAGGTTGCGTCCGATCTGCACCGCGGCGTACGAGGCGCCGATGACGAGTCCGGTTGCGCCGAATGCCTGTGGGATTGCAGCGGAGGAGATCAGGCCGACGAACATCAGCGCAAGCAGCAGCCGCCGTACCGGCAGTTGGTTAGGGTCAAGAAAGTTGACCAGGTAGGCAGTCGATGCCCAGATGGTCCACACCATTCCAAAAAGAACGGCGGACTGAATGACGCCCTCGAAGGTGGCGTTCTCGAGGAGGTAATGCGACAGCTGGGTGACCGCGAACGCATACACGAGGTCGAAGAAGAGCTCGACGTTGGTGACGCCACGAAGGCCGGTTCGGGTGCGCAACAAGCTGACCGCAGCCATCCCAACATGATGCCCTACCGGCTGCTCGGGGTTGCAAGTCCGATTCCCGCCAGACACGCGGCAGGCCAATGCGCCAGTATCGAGTGCGTGACACCGGTCGCGATGAGCAAGGACGATGCCGCGAGACTCCCTGTCGACGTGGCGGCGCTGGCGGCCGCGCTCATCACCGTGACACTCTGGGGTTCGGGCTTCGTCGGGATTCGCGCCGCGGGTCAGACCTTCTCGCCTGGCGGCCTGGCCCTTGGCCGGTTGATGGTGAGCACGGCGTTACTCGGCACCGTGGCCATATTCCAGCGCCAGGCGCTGCCCCAGCGACGCGACCTGGCCGGCATCGCTCTCTACGGGGTGTTATGGCTGGGCGTCTACAGCTTGACGCTGAATGCCGCCGAACGCCTGGTCGATGCTGGCACGGCGGCGATGCTGATCGCTACCGGACCGCTGTTGATCGCGCTGCTCGGCGGCGTGTTTCTGGGCGAAGGGTTTCCGAGGAATCTCTTCCTCGGCTGCGCCGTGGCGTTCGCTGGCAGCTTGCTGATCGGCTTCGCGACCGCCCACAGCAACAACAGGAGCGGTCAGGGGATTCTCCTATGTGCCGTCGCCGTGGTCGCCTATTCCGTCGCCGTCGTCGTGCAGAAACGCGTCTTGAGGCGAGTCAGTCCGTTCCAGGTCACCTGGCTGGGTTCGGCCGCGGCTACGCTGGCATGCCTGCCATTTCTGCCGGCGTTACTGGCAGACGTTGCCAGATCCCATCCGGCCGCCATCGAGTGGGTCATCTACCTTGGAGCCATGCCAACCGCCCTGGGCTTTATGACCTGGACCTTTGCCTTGCGACGGAGCAGCGCCGGCCGAACCGGATCATTTCTTTACCTGGTTCCGGTGGTCGCGATCGTGCTCGCTTGGGCAGTCCTTAGAGAGGTCCCGCCATGGCTCGCGATCGCAGGAGGCGCGCTCTGCTTGGCGGGTGTCGCTCTTGCTCGCCGGCTGAATCGCCCATCGCCGCGCGCAGCCGGCCTGCTCGTGAACCCGGCGAGTTCCGCTCGATCCGGGAGCTGACCGCCTCGTCACGGCTGTTAGCGTTGCGACCAAGGTGTCTCTGAAGGGACGCGTCGCCGTCGTCACCGGCGCGAGTCGGGGTGTCGGCAAAGGTGTGGCTCTAGGGCTCGGAGAAGCCGGTGCCACCGTTTATGTGACGGGCAGAAGCCTGGGACCGGCCGATGACCCGCGCGGATCGTTGAATCAGACGGTTGCGGAGATCGCGGCCCTTGGTGGGTCGGGCATCGCTGTCCGTTGCGATCATGAAGACGACACGCAAGTGGCGGCCGTGTTCGACCGCGTGCGTGCGGAGCAGGGTCGGCTCGACATTCTGGTCAACAACGTCATGTCGACGCCGCAACGGAGCAGCCTACCGCCGGGCAAACTCTCGCAGTGGGACCTCCATCCTTTCTGGGAAGTCCCGGTCACCATGTGGGATGCGTTTCACACGGTTGGCCTGCGTTCGCACTACGTCGCCAGCGCCTTTGCCGCGCCGCTGATGATCGCGACCGGAGGCGGGCTCATCGTGTGCATTTCGGCCCCGGGGGCGATTCGCTACGTGGGGAATATCCCATACGGCGTCGGCAAAGCTGGGATCGAGAAGCTCGTCCTTGATATGGCTGAGGAGCTGCGGCCCTACCAGGTTGCTGCTATATCCCTTTGGCCCGGTTTCATCCGGACTGAGGACGTCCTGGCGCAGCCCGACGTTTACCCCGATCTCAGCGGCACCAGGTCACCGCGGTTCACTGGTCGTGCCGTTGCCGCGCTGGCGATGGATCCGCGCATCGTGGAGAGGACCGGGCAGCGCGTCAAGTCAAGCGATCTCGCCGCGGAGTACGGATTCACCGATGTCGAGGCGCCCTTCGAGCGTTAGCCGCGAGCGCAGTGGCCGCTAGTCGGCGCCGACGACCGTGAAGTCCTGGTTCACGAAGATGTGGTGCGGCCAGTTGACGCCGATGTTGTGGACTTCGTACTCGCCGTTGCTCAGCGTTACCACCCGGTCGACGACGCCTCCCGGATAGGCGGCCAGCGCAGCTTCCGTCGCCTTATTCGCTGTCGTTCCACTCACGATCGTTCCCGATCCCTGACTGTAGTTCGGCGGGATCTGACCGACCTGCTGTGACGTTGTCGGTGCCCCGCGCTGAAATGGGATGACTCCCGGCGAGGCTGTCGCAGATCCGCCGCTGCCAGTCGGCTGCACGATGACCTGCGTGGCGGTGATGGTCACCCCGCTGGTCGTCCCAAGTGCGAGGACCGGTACGCCGGTTGTCACCGCACTCGCCGAGGTCGAGTTCGTCCCCTTCTGGTATGTCGTGGAGGATGCCTCGTTCACGGTCACCTTCACACCCGCCGATGTCGACATTGTGAAGCTCGATATCGACACGCTACCGACCGTGCCCGATGCTCCCCCTGAGGCCGGTCCAGACCGAGCGCTGGAACTCGAGGAGGAAGCGGCTGCTGTTCCGCAGGCCGCCAGGATTGCACTTGCGGCAAGTAGGAGTAAAGCCATTCGTCGTGGCAGTGACGTTCGTACCGACATTTTCTTTAGGTCCTTTCGTCGTTGTTAGTGACCTAATCATCAGCCCGCGAAGCTTGCGATATCGTGACATGGTTCGCGACGCTACGGATCCTGTCGAAGACTCACCGCTTGATCGTGCCGGATCTGTAGTCGAAGTGCATGATGTCCTTGGCTCCCGAATAGAGACCGCCCCACAGAAGGCCGGCCTGGACCAGCGCCTGGACCAGCGCCTTCGGCAAGTCCATGATGCCGACAAGCTTGGGGTCCCTTTTAACGTCGTAACTGCCCTGGGCGAGGAAGTCGCCGCGCCGCGAGTCGGCGACGTCCGCTTTCAGCGCCTTGCGCCACTCTTTGAGGCTCGTGCTGCCGCCATTCCTGGCGACGTGCCACCCGAGGTATTGTTTCGCGACGTCCTCTGTGGCCGTGGCCGGTACGCCGGTGTCGCTGCCGTCATCTCTGAGGTTCAGGTAGGTCTTCAGATCGTCAGAGGCGCCCCGGAGCTTATCCCACATCTCGCCTGCTGCCGTCGCGTCCAGGCTTTTGGCACTCTGACGCGTGTTGACCTCTTGCCCTGAGATGAGTTGCGTCGCGTGTTTGATCATTCTTACAGCGGGCGAAGCGCCGCCTCCCGATAGGCCTACGAAGGGGTTCCCGTAGTAGTTGATATCGACGGCCAGGCCGTAGCAGTGCATGCTTGGACGCTCCCCACCCGTCGCCGCCTTGGGCGGTCGCAGGCCGTTCAGTTTGATGCTCTCGCCCATCTTTGCCGCTCCTTCGGCGCCAACGCCGAGCGTTCCAGGCTTTGGTTCGGCGCGAAGAAGAGCTTCAGCCTGTTGGAGTTTCGCAAGCAACTCTTTGTGCACCCCCTTGCTGGCCCCTCCGCTCGCATCGATGACGCGACCCAGGAACGTCGCGCCAGCGTCGATGCCCGCATACCATTCGGCCAGGCTCATCTTGCCCTTGACCACGACGTCCTTCTCGATGTCGCTCTTGGCCAGGGCGGCGCTCACCGCATCCCACGAGCCCCAGGCGGCCAGAATCTTCGTGCTGAGCCTGGTCTTTTCGGCCTCGAGCGTTTTCATCCTTTCTGCCTCGTCCGCGGTGGGCGCCCGCTTGTGCTTCTTCAGCGCAGCTTGCAGGTCATCGAGCGAGTTACCCGCGGTTTTTAGGTCTTTCAAGTCGGCTCGTAGCGGATCGATCTTCAGCCGATCCTCGTCGCTCAGGGTGTAATGGGCCGCGAGCTTCGCGCCTGCGCTGTTGCTGGACGCCGTAGAGGTTGGCGCGCTGGGCGCCGGAGCGGTTGACGGCGGAGCGGCCTTCGTTGCTGGAATCGGGCCAGGGGTGGGAGTCCCCGTCGGCTTGGACTCGGCGGGCGTGGCCGTCGGCGCGGGGGGCAACGAGGTGGCCGGCGCCCTCGCCCCAGCCCTGGCGAGCGCCGGGCGAACGATCGTTGACCGGATCTGGTTCCACTCTTTCTTCGAGGCCGCGTCGTCCGGGGCGATCGGCCCGGAACCGGGATGTCTGAGGTACCAGACGAGGTCGGTGAGCCGTGCTGAATCGCGGACGCCGGCAGCGATGACTTGCATCAGCGCCGCTTCAATCGGCGTGGCTCCGCCAAGCAGGGCCAATAGCCATCCGCCCCCAAACCCCGTCAGGGCGCCGATCCGATCGAGCGTTTCCGTGAGTCCGCCGGCGTGGCCGGCAGCTGGCGAAGACGGTCCGGCAGCCCCGTGGGCCGGCTCAGGCTGCGGCGCGACATTGCCCGGCGGAGGCGTCGGTGACTTGGCCGGCCCTGCAGGGGCCGTGCCTTTTGTCGGCGCGCCCGCTGATGGCAAAGTCTCAAGGGCCTGCTGGAAGCGGTCCTGGAGGATTTGGCGGTGGCCGACCGTCTCCTCGGCATTGATCCGGTAATTGGCCGCGAACAGGGCGCGGATCTCGTCATAGTGCGAGCCCGCAACCTGGCGAAGCTCGGCATCGTTCTCGACCATCCAGCCCTTTTGGTTCTTCCCGCCATAGATCGCATCGTGGAGAAGCCTGTACACCGACTGGTAGGTGGGGCCCGACTCGCCGACGTATCGGAAGGCCTCCTGCGTAAGGTACTGCCGCTGCGCCTGGAAGGCGGCTTCGGCGGCGGCCTGGCTCGCGTCAGCGGGGGCCTGGCGGTTGCCGAGCTCTTTGAGCGCCTCCGCGAGCTTTTTCTTGAGGAAGGCGAGATAGGCGCCGAAGTCGTTATTGATGCTCTCGAACCCGAACATCCCGATAAGGCGTTTCTTGCCAGCGGTGCTTGCGGCTCTTAGCATGTCCAGGCCACCGCCGCTGTGCGCCGACAAGACGACGCCGTTGGCCGTTGATTTCTCCGGCAGTCGCTTCATCTCGACCAATCGCTTGATCGCTTGATCCACGAGGGCCTCGGTGTTGAATTGCCCAAAAGTCACGCCGTGAACGGTCCTCTTCGTCCCGTCCTTTTTTTCAATCTCCCGCGACGTGGTTTTGCCAACCGGGAGCAGGCCGATCATCCGAGTGTCCGCTCTGTTGCCCACAAAGGCTTGCAACTGTTGTTGCATTTGGTATTCAGGAGGTACCTCGCCGTCGACTCCGAGCGCGTCCTCGTAGCTGTAAGGAATGTTGATCCCGTGCAAGTGCAAGAGTACGGAGATGGGCGCGCTCGCGGGCGCGCTGGCGACCGACGTTGGCACGATCGCAACGGCGTCGTACTTGCGCTTGGGAACGACGGCCGCTAATGCGTCGAGTCGGTCAATTGGTACGGTCTCAATCCCGGGGCTTGCCGCGGGCGGGGCGGCGGCTGGCTTGGTTGCCAGAGCGCTGTCCCGCTGCAGGGAGCTCAAGAGGTCGGTTACGGCGGCATTGCCCGCGACCCGCTGAAGGTCAACGATTGCGTGTTCAATCGCCGGGGAACTCCGGCGGACCGTTGGTTCGAGCGCTTTCCGGGCGCGCGTCACCGACGGCGTCTTATGGCTTGATAGGCGCGGGTTCACGAAGGCCACCCGCCTCTAGGCTCGATGGTTGGGGAGAGCGTGGCAAGCCGCTTGAGCGCAGTCAATCGGGATGGTCTCGATACCCCTGTGGGCAACCGCCGCGGAGGTTTGACACGGTTCCGTCCTGCCCGTTAGGGCACACTGGCGGAATTCAGGAGCTTGGGAACCCGGTCCGTTGGGCGGTGGTCGGTCGCTCGAAAGCACCCTTGGATGTGGTCGTTGACGATGCCGACGTTCTGCATGAACGCATACACACTCGTTGCCCCGACGAAGCGGTATCCCTGAGCCTTTAACTGCTTGGCAAAGGCGTCCGCCTGCGGCGTCGACGTGGGGAGGTCGCCAAGCGACCGAGGCGCTACTTTCCGAGTCCTCTCGAAGGATTTCGCGAGCGCGACCAGGCTGGGCGATGCCGATCGCATCGCGCGCGCATTGTCGACGGTGGCCTGGATCTTGGCACGGTTACGGATGATCGACGGGTCCTTAACCAGCCGGTCGACGTCCCGGTCCGTCATGGCTGCGACCTTTGCGATGTCGAAGCCTCGAAAAGCTCTCCGGAACGCCTCCAGCTTGCCGAAAACGATTGACCAACTGAGCCCGACCTCGAAGACACCCAACGTGAGCGCCTCGAACATCGCCGATTCGTCATGGGTGCGCGTGCCCCAGACCTCATCGTGGTAACGGACCAAGGCGGTGTCGCCGGCTCCGGCCCAGGAGCAGCGCGCCCTCCCGTCGTAACCAACGATGAGGTCTTTGCCCATCCGGCCTCGGATCAGGCTCCGGAGGCCTTCGCGCTCTGCAGCTGCGCAATCTGGGCACGGGCGGCAGCGACGAGCTCCGCGTTGGTGTTGGCATGACCAGCCAGTCCCCACCCGCCTTCAACCGCCTCGGTCAGCAGCACCCAGGTCCGGTCTTTGAGCGACGGATCGCCGGCGGCAGCCGCGACCAGGTCGGTGAACTGGCCGACCACCGCGAGTTGCTTGTCACGATCGAGCGCCCCGGCATTGGTAAGCACTTGCACTCTTACGTAGTTGCCGTCTCCATTCACGTTGGAGAGCGCTCCGTCGGGGAGATCGTGGACGAAGCCCGCGGTGTTCTGGCGGAACATCGGGATGTCAGGAACCTTCTCGATCTTCATCAGCGTGGCGGCGAGCTCGCGCGCAAGCGACTTCGGATCCTTGAACGTTCCCCTGGTGGCGTAGACGTCGATCATTGGCATGGCAGTTAACTCCTGTTGGCGGGAATTGATGCGGCGGCTTCGATGAGCTTCACGACTTCGTCGGGATGGCTGACCATCGCCAGGTGGCCCGCCGCAACCTCGATGGTGTGCGCGCCCATTCGCTTGGCGAACATCCGCTCCGCCTCGGGTGCGAGCGCCTCGTCGTTCTTGGCAACCAGGTATGACGTGGGGTAAGACTTCCAGGCAGGGCTGCCCATCACATCTTCGAAGGTTGTCATCGAAAGGCCCTGCTGGACAGCGAACAACACGCGCGCCTTCACGGGGTCGACGTCCGCGGCGAAGTGCCCGACGAAATCGTCCTCGGGCAGCCAGCCGAACCCCTGCTCGTCGACGATCAGGTGGGCCAGTGCTGGGGAGGGTGGCCCTCCACCAAGAAGCGCGCCCAGCGACTCGCCCTCGGCGAGCCCAAAGGCGGCAACGTACACCAGCGCGACGACGTTCGGCGCATCGGATCCCAGCGCCGTCATGATCTGGCCGCCATAGGAGTGGCCGGCGACAATCGTCGGGCCGTCCTGACGGCGCAGAACCTGCCGCAGGCGCGCCACGTCGGCCGCCAGCGAAGTCTCCGGAAACTGTGGCGCGGTGACGGTAAAGCCGTTTGCCTGGAGCGCCTGGATGACTCCGCTCCAGCTCGATCCGTCGGCCCAGGCACCGTGAACGAGAACGACGTTTGGCTTTTTGCTCATGCTCTTCTCCTTGAGTCGGGTAGTGGTCTTCTTCGATGGTGGCGCTCCTGAGCAGCTGCGCGCATCAGTCGACTGACTGATCTTCAGTCGAGATCGGGAGTGCGGAGCGCGTCCCGAAGCTGCGAGCGCGTCGTGATCCTGAGCTTTGGAAAGATGTGATACAGGTGCGAGCCGATCGTCCGGTGCGAAACAAACAGCCGTTCTGCGATCTCGCGATTCGACAAGCCTCGAGCTGCCAGCTGGGCGATCTGGAGCTCCTGTGCGGTCAGGCGCTCGCGCGCGTCGGGTGATCGTCGACTGCCGACTGACTCGCCGGTCGCGCGCAACTCGTCGCGAGCCCGTCCACTCCAGCGCGTCGCGCCAAGCGCGTCAAATAACGCCACGCTGCTCCGCAACGGCGTTCGAGCTTCGGCAGTGCGTCGCTGATGACGGAGCCACCGGCCGTAGGAGTAAAGCGTTCGGGCGCGCAGGAAGGGAACACCACGCAAGTCCTGGCTGAGCGCCGCTTCGAAGAGATCGCCCGCCGCGGCATCGGCGGCGACCAACGGCCGCGCGCAGCTCAGCCCGGCGCACAGAATCGCCGGCTTGCTTTTCGTCGCGATGGCTTCGAGGTCTGCCATAACGCTGGTAATTTGTTCGAGCTGTCCGCTGCCGACCGCGGCCTCGACCAGGTCGAGGATGGAGGGCCAGCGCATGAAGCGGTGAAACGCGGCGTCCTTCTCATCGAAGACGGGCCACAAGGCGACGAATGCCGCTTCGTGACGGCCATCGCCGAGCGCGGCCGCCGCGCGAGCAAGATGTGCGGTCGCCAGCAGCGGACCGCCGTTCATCGCGAAACCTGACCACTCGGGCTTCGCCAGGACGCCGTCGACGTCGGGATCGTTGCCTCGTAGCGACAAAACCAATGCTCCGATCAACTCTCCGGTGAAGCCGAACTGCGGCTGGCTGGTTTCATGCGCCAATGCGGCCCCTTCGGTCGCGGCGGCCGCCGCCGCCGTCCACTCACCGGCGTAGGTTGCGGCCCACGAGTAGTGCACCAGCGCCTCGGCGAGCACACCGAGCCTGACCTGGTCGCGCAACCCATCGACGGCCGTAGAAAGGAACCGCGCGCCAAGCGCGAAGTCTCCCGCCTTCTCGGCGGCGATTCCAACGTACATCGCCGCCATCGCATCGGGCACCTCGTGGAGCCTGATGCGCGACACGTGGCTCATCACCGCCGGACCAGTCTCCTCGGGGTTGGCCAGGGCGCTGACCACCAGCACTCGCGGATCGCCGGCCGGAACAGAAAGACTCTGCGCGGCTTCTACGAGGTAGCGGCGAGTCGTCGGCCTGGTTCGCGTCCACCAGGCGCGGTGCGCCACGGGCACCAGCGAGCGCAGCGCCATGTCCGGGTCGCCGCCGTCGATGCCAATCTGCCGTGCGATCGTGACGAACGTTCGCGCTTCGCCCGGCTCGACCCAAACGTTGCCGCTGGTCATCTCATCAAGCCATGCGAGCCGCGCGCGGTCCGACGAGTCGAGGTCCAGTTGCTTTGCCTCTTCGGCGAGCCGTGACACCACATCGGAAAGGCCGAGCTCGTAGGCAAGCTCGGCCGCCGACACCAATCGGTGTCCCTTGGTCCGCGGATTTGGAGTCAAACGCGCCGCACGTTCGAGGGCAGCCGCCGCTGCGGTGATCGCTCCCCGGCGCACCGCCGTAGATGCATACCGTTCGAGCTCCGCGGCGACTGGCTCGTCGCCACCGACCGCGGCCATCGAGCGGTGCCAGAGCCGGCGCTCGTCATCAGAGACGACCTCCGCGAGGGCAGCGTACATCTCGAGCACCTCACCCGAGTTGGCAGCCTGACGAACGGCCGAGCGGATCAGTGGGTGACGGAAGCGTATCTCGGCTTCGCCGATGTCGACCAGGCCCGCCTGCACCGCCGGCTCAATCGCCGACAGCGGGGCATGGGCAGCCGCGAGGACCTCACCCAGCGACGCTCGACTGTCGAGTGCGGCGGCGAGCAAGACGAGGCGTGTCTGTGGCGGTAGGTCGCGCAACCGTGCCGCGAAGGCCTGTTCCAGCCTGGTGGTCAGCGTGGTCGGCGCGAGGGTTAGGCTGCTCCCCGACATCGTTCGCGGTAGCTCGACCAGTGCAAGCGGGTTGCCGGCTGCCTCTGACAGCACACGGGCACGCACGATCGGGTGCAAACCGGGTGCGCGCAGATCGAGAAGTTGGCCCGCCGCAAGCGGACTCAGTCGCTGAAGGTCGAGGATGCGGATCCCCGCACTCTCGATCGGCGTTTGATACCCGGCCCTGACGGCGGCCACCAGGACAGCCGGCTCATTCGCAAGCCGCCGAGCGATGAAGGCCAGCACCCGGACGCTCGCGCGATCGAGCCAATGTGTGTCGTCCGCGCACGCGACCACGGGCGCTGATTCCGCCGACAGGCTCAGGAGCTGGAGGGCGGCCATCGCGACGAGGAACAGATCGGGCCTGGCTTCAGCCGTGATGCCGAACGCGGCCTCCAGCGCGTGCCGCTGCGGATCGGGCAGGGCGCTTGCTAACCCAAGGATCGGGCGCAGGAGCTGATGGAGGCCGGCGAATGCATACTCGGCCTCGGACTCGACGCCAACGGCCGTCAAGGTTTGCGCCCCCATTGCGGAGGCCTGCCGGCGCGCCCGCTCCAGCAGAGCCGACTTGCCGATGCCTGGCTCGCCCCGCATCAGGAGCGATCCGCCGCCGCCCTCAACGATGTGACCGACGAGCGAGTCGACAATCGCCGATTCTTCGTCGCGTCCGATCAGCTCGACTGTGGCCACGACACGAGGATAGGCTGTGCACCAGCGATGATCCTCCCCAAAAAGCGCGACCCCCGCTTCATCACCATCCGCCGTGGCGGGACGCTGACGGATTCCGAACATCGGCTCCTAGCGTTGTGGGCTGCCGCGTGCGCGGAGCACGTGCTGCACCTCTTCGAATCGGTGCAGCCGTCGGACCCGCGGCCCCGCGAAGCGATCGAGCAGATTCGGGCATGGGCGGGCGGCGAGATCAGGATGTCCCAGTCCCGAGCGGCGGGTGGCCATGCCATGGCTGCGGCCAGAGAGTTGAGCGGAGCTGCTCGGCACGCCGCATATGCTGCCGGCCAGGCGGCCGTTGTGGCGCACGTCGCCGCACACGAGCTCGGTGCTGCGGCCTACGCGATCAAGGCCGTGCGCGCGGCGGCCCCCGGACCGCAGGCCGAGAGCGCCGGGCGGCTCGAGTGCCGTTGGCAGCGCGAACAGCTCCCCGACATGATTCGCGAGCTCGTCCTCGACGATCAGCGGTTGCGAAACGAGCTCTGCTGGTCGGTCTTCGACTCTTCGGCTAGTCCGGCTGCCCCTCGGCGGCGATCAAGTGCCTCGTCTCCGGGCTCGGGTCAGAAAGACCTCGCGCCTTCAAATCGAAGTCGCGATCGGCGCCGGTGAGGCGGTCATGGTGTTGGCGCAAGTGTTCTTCCCAGGAGGCAACGGTGAAGGTCTCGACGAAAGTGTGCGGTTTTTCACCATCGCGATAGAGTGCCCATCGAGTCGCGCCTGTCCGTAGCCGTGACAGGCGCACCTGCACCATGGCGCCAAGGAAGGCGCCCTCGCGCTCGGCAGCAATGGTGTAGACGGTTTCGACCATGACGGGGCCGCTGCTCGGCTCAGGATCGAATACGAGCTGAGGCTCCGGCCAAAAGGGCGCAGCGCTTCGATCCAGCTGGGCGACGTCAAAGAACGGCCAGAGTCGGATGGTGGCCAGGCCGATGATCAGGGCAGCGGCTGCGATGAGGAACGCGGCCACCACGCCCATCCACTCTGCGACCGCTCCCCACAGCACGCTGCCCAGCGCCTGGGTGCCAAACAAAAGCATGAGGTACACCGACACGCCACGAGCCCGAACCCAGGCCGGAAGAAAGAGCTG
>Ga0307478_10000065_pt1 | contig 124573 bp, 96 predicted proteins | sample atmos_gasesECM4C_2_FD_203713 | JGI IMG/M metagenome (GOLD analysis project Ga0307478, IMG submission 203713) | Hardwood forest soil microbial communities from Morgan-Monroe State Forest, Indiana, United States - atmos_gasesECM4C_05 | ecosystem: Environmental > Terrestrial > Soil > Temperate...
CTTTCTTCCCGCCCCAAAGAGCGGTAATTTTCCAGTGCACTGTTTTGTCCTCCTCGGCGTTTCTTCAATCCAACTGAAACTTAACCGAGTTCGGACAAAACAGTGCGCTTCAATTTCGGAATTCAGGCTTAGTTGAAACCTGCTTCTCGTCACTTGGCTGGATGGTCGCCTTTCCGGCCAAACGACCTTGGCTCGGCTGTTGCCTTCAGGGCTTAGCACTCATCGAGTGCAATTTGAAGCGTGATTCGACGGATTAGTACCGATAGACGGGATTCTCGGGTGCGCCGTGAAAGACGCTAGTCCACAGCGGGGGTATACCCGCCCGGGAACTGGTTCGCTCCACCCGGTAGCAATCAGAGCAGCAGTGGAGGCAACGAGACTGCTGAAGCCTCTGGTGTAGAGGGTCGCGAAGGCGACCTGGCGAGCATGCAGGCCGTAACGTGAGTAAACGCTGAGCAGGCCTCGAAAACGTTAACGCAGGAGCCGACCCGCCCCGAGAACGAGGGAAGGCCGAAGCTAATGGAATCGTACGAGCGAACAAAAAAAATTCCATCAGACCTGCCGGGGTATTGGCGACGGCATGTAGGCAAAGGGGACCATGCGCAACACGGGAAGTCCCAGCGGTGATCGCGGTATGGATCAACCGGCAACTCGCGAGAGAAAGGCCGGGCTGACTGGGATGGCGGAGAGGCTCGTAATACCGACGAAGCCGGGTAATTCCGGCGGAGGGAAGGAGCCTCAGTTGAAAGGAAACGCAAGAAGCGACAAAGGACCGAGGGATTGGCGATGAGCCTAACAACTCCACTAAGCGTTCAGAAGTTGCAGACGGCGTTGCACGACAAAGCGAAGGGATCGCCCAAGTTTCGCTTCTATGCCCTGTACGACAAGATGTACCGAGAAGACGTGATGGCCTTCGCCTATGAATGTTGCAACGCGAATGGCGGAGCAGCAGGAGTAGATGGCCAAACGTTTGAGGACATCGAAGAGTACGGGGTGCAGAAGTGGTTGGACGAACTGACGCAAGAGCTGAAAAGTAGAACGTATCGACCGCAGCCCGTACGGCGGGTGTGGATACCCAAGCCGGACGGAAAGCAGAGGCCGTTAGGAGTGCCGGCGATCAAAGATCGCGTGGCACAGACGGCGGCAGTTTTGGTACTCGAACCGATCTTCGAGGCCGACCTGCCGCCGGAACAGTACGCCTATCGGGCAAACCGCAGTGCGTTGGACGCCGTGAATCATGTCCACAAGCTGCTCAACACCGGCCATGCACAAATTGTAGACGCGGATTTGAGCGGCTACTTTGATTCTATTCCACATTCCGACCTTCTAAAGTCGGTGGCTCGACGGATCGTCGACGGAGCGATGCTGCATCTGATCAAGATGTGGCTGGAAGTGCCGGTTGAAGAGACCGACGAGAAAGGGAATAAGCATCAGAGTACGCGCAATCGGGATGAGGGACGAGGAACTCCACAAGGAGCTCCGATCAGCCCGTTGCTCAGCAATTTGTACATGCGTCGTTTCGTGCTGGGATGGAAGAAGCTCGGGCACGAGACGCGTCTTGCTGCATACATCGTTAACTACGCTGATGACCTGGTGATCTGCTGCCGTGGCCGAGCGGAAGAAGCGCTGGCCATCATGCGGGACATGATGTCGAAGCTGAAGTTGACGGTGAATGAAACGAAGACGCGGGTCTGTAAACTGCCGGACGAGAAGTTCGACTTTCTGGGATACACGTTTGGTCGGTGCTATTCGCCGAAGACAGGGCGCGCGTACCTAGGTACGGTTCCCTCGAAGAAGCGGGTGCTCCGCATCTGCGAGGCGATTAGCGGAATGACCGGACGGGATCAAACTCTGCTGGACCAGGCGACAATGGTAGGAAAGCTCAACCGTACGATTATTGGATGGGCCAACTACTTCTGTCTCGGGCCAGTCAGCACGGCCTATCGAGCGGTGGACAGTCACGCTTGCAAGAGGCTGCGTCGGTGGTTGTGTGCCAAGCACAAGGTGTTGGGGTCGGGGACCCAGCGGTTTCCGGAGGCATCCCTGCACAAACTGTTCGGCCTCGTCTGTCTTACCAAGCGGACGAGCAATTTCCCGTGGGCAACATCGTGAACCTTTCTCCGAGAGCCGGATGCGGCAAATCCGCACGTCCGGTTCGATGAGCGGGGTGTGGAACCGGAAGCATGGCGGAGCTAGTGAGGCACCGACGGACGAAAGGGTCGGCAACCGATAGGCTCCACCTAAACCACCGCGCCACACCTCGACTCCACAGTGTGGCCGGACACTCAACGGAGACAAAAGCTACGTTCCGATAAGCCGTGCGGGTGGAAAGGCCGTCATTTCACGTCTTGCGGAAGGTGCCATTGACGGCGCGACTCTTCGGGGCGTCGACTTCCGTGTGGCTTCCGACCTCCTGCTGGCCCGGGGTCAGACGGCAAGGAAGTACGTCCCTGATACGACTTCCCAGTTTTATTGGAGTTCTGTGGCCGACTGGCAATGGATTTTACTGCGCTGGCCAATTTCTGTAATTCTTCTCGAATTAATCGCAATTCCTTTGCAATGTCGTGGGCGATTTCATCGTTCATATTGCACCCCGTATTTTTCTCAGAGGCGAGTAGCTCCTCGATTTGAAAGTAGAGAGTAGCGCCCCGAGTGGACCCCCGTAAAACAAATAAATACTGCGCAAGTCCTTTCCCCCTTAGGATCCTGCATAGAGCATTTGACGCGAGCCAAGTTCCTGCCAAACGGGTGCCGGCTCAATCGGTCGATGCAACACCCCCTAACCAGTTGATCCAGCAATGCTTCCCATCGAGAAATCGATCTGCACGGCGTGCTCAATCAAAACCTAAACAGGGCTTTTGTTTTGTTTGAATTGACGCAGGCGAACGAAATCAGCCTCGTAGACGCCTCCCAGAAGACTTTGAGCAAGTGTTGCATCGACCCATTGAGACCACCGGGATTATCGGAATCTGGGTCACTGAGTATGTTGACGATAATTTCGCCCAAAGAGTGCTGTTGTACACAACGGCCGAGAAACTGGTAATTTTGTTCCTTACGGAGTCGCCGTCAAAGGGGGGCTTGGCCGTCTGGCCACGAGTACGCAGATGAATGCGATTCCAGCAAGCACCGCAGCTGTATAAAAAGCGGCGCCGTAGTTTCTGTACTTGTCGAAGAGCACTCCTCCGATTGTCGGCCCAAGAATCCCCGCAAATCCCCAAGCCGTGAAGACCAAACTATAGTTCGCGCCGGCATGCCGTGTGCCCCAAAAGTCGGACACCGTCGCCGGATTCACAGAGGCTTGCGTTCCGTAGCAGAAGTACACCATAAATATCAGGAGGTAGAACCCTGCGATATGAGTGCCAACCCCATACAACGCGGGCATTGCGACGCTGGAAATTACCAGTACAACTCGCAGCGTGTTGAGCCTGCCCATGAGGTCCGAGAGCCAGCCCGAAAGAATCCGGCCGGACACGTTGCCGAACGCTCCCATAACGAGCCCCAAGGTCGCGATCGTGGCGCTTGGTATTCCCTGGTTCTTGGCGAAGGGAATTAGCTGGCTGATCACCATCAGCCCTGCGGTGGACCCAAGACCAAAGCCAAGCCACAACAGATAAAAAGCGGGTGTGCGCAAAACTTCGCTCGGGCTGAATTGATGACGGGTGGGAGTGAAATGGAGAGAGGTAGTCTCAATACCTGGATGTCGGACAGTCACTGGGTTCTTCATCAGAAAGGCGCCGGTCATGGTCATAACAAGAAAAATTCCACCTAGGATCATGCAGGAAGTGCGCCAACCAAAGTGAGGAAACAACACCAGATTCGCGAGCGTGCCAAAAATAGCTGACGCGCCCCCAAACCCCGCGACCGCAAGGCCGATTGCCAAGCCCATCCTGTCAGGAAACCACTTGGCCATGACTGGAACCACAGTCCCGAAACCGAATCCAAGACCAATGCCGCCCAACACTCCGTAGACAAAATAGAGATAGTACAGACTGGATGTATACGCAAAAAGGAAGAAACTTAGGGTAATCAATATGCTTCCCGTCACGGAGATCCAAAAGGGCCCGAAGTGGTCCTGAAGTCTTCCAGCCAGAAGCAGCGAAGCCGCAAACATGACCGCAGCAAACGTAAAAACTGCGGAGGTCTGCGCGCGCTTCCAACCAAATTCATTTTCGAGTGGAGCGACGAACACACTCCATGCATAGAGGGTGCCCAGGGCGAGGGTCATCAGAACCCCACCCAACAACCGCCACCAACGGCTGATCGAGCCCTCCTCACCCCGCGGACGAGCGGATGGAGAGATGGGTCTCTCTGAAATGTCGCTGGGCCGGGCAGTTGTTGCCATTAGCCCTTCATCCGGGAATTTCCGATTCGGACCGGTTGCTTCGCAGATCCTACGCTTCTGGTGCCCTCGACACAACGACTTACGACAGGGTACAAAGCCGTACCAAACGGGGCGAAGCGAACGGCGCTAAACCCAAAGAATCGGTACCGTGTTGCTCTGGTGGGTATGGCGTGTAGGCAAAAAAAGCGTCTCAGGCGCGACGGACCTTTTCATTTACTGATGACCAGTCTGTATTTCTCACGTGAATCAAAGTGGGTACAAGCTAGTCCGACCCGGAAACTGCGCGCTCCTTAGCCCCATCAGCGGACGTTAGGCGCAGCCTCGGCGCATACCAGCGCCACAAAACAATTTGCGCGACCGCAGCTCCCGTCGTGTCGAGCAGCGCATCCCACGGCGAAGCCGTCCGGCTGGGGACGAACCATTGATGGAACTCGTCGAGCGCCGCGTATCCCGCCGCGATCGCAACGGCCCACAAAGCCCAGCGCAGCTTCCACCCGCGCTCCTTTCCGCGCAATCCGTGTGTCAGAAACACGCTGAAGACAAAATACTCCACGAAGTGCGCGCACTTGCGAATCAAGGCGTGCATCAACAAAATCGACGGATCACTGGCATGTGGAAACACCCAGCGCAACACCGGAATGATGAATCGGCCAGTGTGATCAGCGGAAAACGTGTCGGTCGACAGGCTGGAAATCACACAGGCCCAAACGATCGCCGGCAGCCAGTCTCTCAATCGGCCCCACCGCCGCATCATTCGACCTGATAGTTCGGCGCTTCTCGCGTGATGATCACGTCGTGAACGTGGCTCTCGCGCAGCCCCGCCACCGTGATTCGGATAAAACGCGCGCTCTCCTGGAATTCTCCAAGCGTGGCGACTCCGCAATACCCCATTCCGCTTCGGAGCCCGCCCACAAGCTGATCGACGAGAGCGCTAAGCGGCCCTTTGTACGAGACGCGTCCCTCAACTCCCTCCGGCACCGTTTTCCCGCGGCTGGCATCTTCCTGCGCGTAGCGCTCGGCCGCCGCGGAGTTCGCCTGCATCGCCCCCAGCGATCCCATGCCGCGATAAGCCTTGAACGTCCGGCCCTGATAGAGAATCGTCTCTCCAGGTGATTCTTCCGTTCCGGCGAAGAGGCCGCCGATCATCGTCACCGCAGCGCCCGCTGCGATCGCCTTGCTCACGTCGCCGGAATACTTAATGCCGCCGTCGGCAATCACTGGGACGCCAGTCCCCTTCGCCGCCCGAGCTGCATCTAGAATCGCCGTAATCTGCGGGACGCCGGCTCCCGTCACCACGCGCGTCGTGCAAATTGAGCCTGGGCCGATGCCGACCTTGATCCCATCGAGCCCGAGCGCGATCAAATCGCGGGCTCCTTCGTATGTTCCGACGTTTCCGGCCACCAGCTGCATCTCGGGCAGCCGGTGTTTCACCGTACGAATCGCCTCCATGACGCGCTCGGAATGCCCGTGCGCCGTATCGATCGCCAACACATCGGCTTTCGCTTGGGCGAGCTCGACCGCACGCTCGAGAAAATCCCCCGTCGCTCCGATCGCCGCGCCAACGAGCAGGCGCCCCTGATCGTCCTTGGCCGAGTTGGGGAACTCCAATTTTTTCTGAATGTCCTTGACGGTGATGAGTCCCTTGAGGTGAAAATCGGCGTCCACGACAAGCAACTTCTCAATTCGATGCTTTTGCAGGATGCGCTCGGCCTCTTCGAGCGTAGTTCCCACCGCCACGGTCACCAGGTTATCTTTCATCATCACGGCGCTGACGGGCTGATCGAGGTTCTTCTCAAAGCGCAGATCGCGGTTCGTCAGGATGCCCACGAGGCGGGCCCCTCTCGTCACCGGTAGGCCGGAAACGCGATACTTGGTCATGATCTCCATGGCCTCGCGTACGGTCAGCTCAGGAGCAATCGTTACGGGATCGACGATCATCCCGCTTTCCGAGCGCTTCACGCGGTCAACTTCCTCCGCTTGCCGTTCGATGCTCATGCTGCGATGCACGAAGCCCAGCCCGCCTTGGCGCGCCATGGCAATGGCCAAGCGCGATTCCGTGACAGTATCCATCGCCGCAGAAACCAGCGGAATGTTCAAGGAAATCTTGCGTGTCAGGCACGTCCGCGTGTCGACGTCGGACGGCAGGACCGACGACTTTCCCGGCACCAGCAGCACGTCGTCAAACGTCAAACCTTCCGTGATCGGTCCTTCCATTCACCTCTCCCAGGGAAACGAAACCATACCTCTTAAAACAACGCAGCCCAGCGGAGGGCCGCTGGGCGATGACAAGAAGACCTTTCGCGACTGCTGAGATTCATTGTGAAAATTCATTTTATGCGCGCCATCAGACGAAAGCAAGCGCCCCCCAGGCGGCCGGACGGCTCAAAATCTGTCGTAAAATGGCGGTTCCACGGGTGCGGGCTCTACCGGGGCCGGGCTGTACTTGCAGCCCGGACAGAATCAGAGCCCGCCAGAAAATGAAAGCATTCGAACCGCATCGACTGCTGCGGAACCCACACGCTCAGACGCTCGCCGCGACCTTCTGGTCTCGGCGATTCCCGCGCCTGCCTCGAAGCGTCGCGCGGGAATTCGAAACCGAGCCAGGCACGCGCATCCGCGGCGAATGTCACTGGCAAGCCGAGCCGCGCCAGTGTCCAACGCTGGTGCTCGTGCACGGGCTCGAAGGTTCGTGCGAATCCGGATACATGCTCGGGCTTGCCGAGCGCGCGTTTGCGGCAGGTTGGAACGCGGTGCGCCTCAACCAACGAAACTGTGGCGGGACGGAATCGCTCACTCCGACGCTATACAACTCAGGCCTTTCGAACGACTACCGCGCTGTACTGTTCGAACTCATCGAGCGAGATACTCTGCCCAGAATATTCTGTGCAGGATATTCCATGGGCGGCAATCTGGTTTTGAAGATGGCGGGCGAACTCGGCGCAGCAGCGCCACCGCAGTTGGCAGGGGTCGCCGCCGTCTGCCCGTGCATCGACCTTGCCAAGTGCGCCGACGCCGTCGGCTTGCCGGGAAATTTCATTTACCAGGAGCACTTCGTGCGGAACCTGAAACGGCGTATGCATCGCAAAGCAGCGCTGTTCCCAGGGAAATTCGATCTCGCCCCGCTCTCTCGCGTTCGAACGCTGCGGAAATTCGACAACGAGATGACGGCTAAGTATTGCGGCTTCCGAGACGCCGCCGACTACTACGCGCAGTCAAGCGCCTTGCGCGTCGTGAGCCAAATACAAGTCCCTACGCTCATTCTGACCGCGAAAGATGATCCCTTTGTCCCATTCGAAAGTTTCTCGGATCCCGCAGTGACCGGCAATCCGCACATCGAGGTTGTCGCGCCCGAGCGCGGCGGCCACTGCGCATTCATTTCTTCAGAAAAAGGAGATGCGCGCTTCTGGGCTGAAGCGCGCATCATGGAGTTCTTCAGGAATCAAGCATCACGAAGGCTAAATGACGTGCGGCCGGAAGCCCAGGCACTGAACTGAATCCGACCTCTAAGCGAACACCCCTTCGAAGCTCAGGGTAAATCTTCGACACTCAGAATGAACAGCCGCCAGGCTGCCGGCAGGCAGAGAGCCCGCGCCCGAAACTAGCGGCTAGCGGCGCGAACGATTCTTTTCGGGAAAGTAGCTGACGTCCACCGGCGCTTGCAGCGCAAAGTCCAGCTTGGCCTCTGACGCGATTTGGATCTGCTGGCCCTTCGTTGCAGCCTCGGCCGCGGTTCCCACCCCGGCGCCCGTAGCCGCGCCAATCGCGGCGCCCTTCCCGTGGCCGATCACCGCGCCGAGCAGTGCACCCACGACCGCGCCTCCGCCGACGGTTTCCGCCGTGCGCTTGCCGCGAGACGAGCCGGTCTGTTGATAGTCGTTCGAAGTCAGTGTGTAGGTTTTTCCCTGAAAATCCATTCGAACGAGTTCCAGCGCCAGCTCACTCTGGCCCGTCATACGCCCAGCGGATTTGGCGTTAGTCAGCTTCACGTACATGTCAGTTCCCGCCGGGACAACAATTTGATCGTCAACCACGATCGGCGCGACGAGCGAAGCGTGGAACATATCACCGGTGTGGTTCACCGCGGAGTCGACGCTGTCGATCATCTGAACGCGCACAGAAGTGCCAGCAGGAATCTCGACCTGCTTTGGTTGCGGTGGTGGAGGAGGCGGGGGCGCTGCCGCTTCCTGCTGAGCCGGCGCAGCCGGAGCAGGCGCGGCGTCAGGCGGCATGGCCCGCGCCTGTGCTGACGCCCCCAGTTGCGCATCGGATTTGGCGTGATGCTTTGCCGACTTGCGCTCCGGCTTCGGTGCTGGCGGCTGTTCTTCAGGGGCTGGCGGAGCAGAAGGAGCGACAGCGGCCGCTTGGGCCGTCTGCAGAGTCGTTTGATCCGTCACATGCTTCACGCCGGGCGTGTCCATGGCAATCTTGAACGCCTGATAGCGCGTCCCGTCATCCGGCGCGTTACCCGACAAGGTGACCTCGCCATTTTTCACGGCCACCGAAATATCGGCGGCTTTCACTTGAGGATCGGCAAACATTTTGGCCTGGATGTCCGTAGCCAGCGCCTCGTCTTTCTTGGCACTCGAGCAGCCCGCGCCCAGAACCATCACGATCAGGGTTACGACAAACCATGTTGCAACCGCTTTCAATCGCATAAATCCTCCGGTCAACTTCCAACTCCCTCTCACCGCGAGGCTTCGCGGCGTCTGAGTACACTTGGCGGGCCGGGTCCGCGCTCAAGCAATTCTATCAATCTTTTCGATGCAAACGTGGCCCCGGAAGGTGCCTGAGCGTATTCGACTCTTCCTAGACCACTAGTACTTTCGTACTTTGCATATTTGGACACACACCGTGACAAGTGTTCAAAGTGGCACTTCTCTCTCACTTTGAAACACATTACAAGTGGAATGCTCATTGGGGTCATAAATCTCAGAGTTCGTGGGCCTAGGCTCAGCTCCCATCTTTCTGTCTCCCTGAAGCCCTGACAGCCCAAAAAGGATAGCCGTGATGCTCAGCGACTTTCGATTCAGCCGTGGTGGTGTGCTTTGCCAGGTACTTGGATTCTCCGCTCTTGTCGCGCTGTTGTTCGTGGCGGGTTGCGGCTCGTCAGCGAACACCGTGACCATCGGCCCGCCGGCGAAGTTGGCGTTCGCGACGCAGCCCAGCAGCGCGTCGGCTGGAGGCATGATCACTCCGGCTGTGACGGTTAGCATCGAAGATGCGCAAGGCAATGTGGTGACGACGGCGACGAACCAGGTCACGATCGCCATTGGAACGAACCCATCAAGCGGGACGCTCACCGGGACGGCGACGGCGGCTGCCGTTGCTGGGGTCGCGACATTCTCGAACTTGAGCATCAACAACGCGGGCATGGGCTATACGCTCGCCGCCAGTGCGACCGGGCTCACCGGCGCCACCAGCGGCGCGTTCAATGAGATTGGTCAGCCCGCGAAGCTCGCGTTCACAGTCCAGCCCGGCAACGTGGCGGCTGGGAGCTCAATCACGCCGGCGGTGGCAGTGAGCGTCGAAGACTCGGCGGGCAACGTGGTGACTAGCGCGACGAACCAGATCACGATCGCCATTGGGACAAACCCGTCGAGTGGGAGCCTCAGCGGGACGGCGACGGCGGCTGCCGTCGCAGGTGTGGCGACATTCTCGAACTTGAGCATCAATAGCGTGGGCACGGGCTACACGCTGACGGGCAGTGCCACCGGGCTAACCGGCGCCACCAGCAGCGCGTTTAATGTGACGGTCGGCGCGGCAGCGAAGCTGGCGTTCACGGCGCAGCCGTCGAACGCGACAGGTGGAGTGGCGGTCGCTCCAGCGGTCCAGGTAACGATTGAAGACAGCCAGGGAAACACCGTTACCACGGCGACGAACCAGATCACGATCGCCATCGGGACGAATCCATCGGGCGGAGCGCTCAGCGGCACGGCGCAGGCGAATGCCGTCGCGGGCGTGGCGACATTCTCGAACCTGAGTATTAATAGCGCGGGGACGGGTTACACGCTGACGGCCAATGCGACGGGACTCACCGCAGCTACCAGCAGCGCCTTCAACATTCTGGTTGGACCCGCGGCAAAACTCGCATTCACGGTTCAGCCCACGAACACAGGGGGGGGAGCGACGATTACCCCAGCGGTGGCGGTGAGTGTCGAAGACGCGGCGGGCAACGTGGTGCCTGCGGCAACCAATCAGATCACGGTCGCCATCGGAACGAACCCATCGACCGGGACGCTGAGCGGGACAGCTCAGGTGAATGCCGCCGCTGGCGTTGCGACATTCTCGACCCTGAGCATAAACAACACGGGCATAGGGTACACGCTGACGGCCAGCGCGACTGGACTTACAGGAGCTACCAGCAGCGCGTTTAATATCTTCGGTGCGGCGGCGAAGCTGGCCTTCACGGTACAGCCCAGCAACGTGTCGCCTGCAAGTCCGATCACGCCGGCCGTACAGGTGACGATCGAAGATAGTCAAGGCAGCACTGTAACCACGGCGACGAACCAAGTCACGATCGCCATTGGGACGAACCCATCGACCGGAACGCTGAGCGGGACGACGCCGGTGACTGCTGTCGCTGGTGTCGCGACGTTCTCGGATCTGAGCATCAACAATGCAGGGACCGGCTACACGCTGACCGCCACTGCAACGGGACTTACTGGCGCGACCAGCAGCGCGTTTAATGTAGCAGTAACAAGTTGTGGGACGAGTTGCTCTATTTCTGGCACGGTCACCGGACCATTGGTCTCGGGTGTGACGGTCACACTCAGCGGCGGTCCGAGCACGCCCACCCCCGCCACTACCAATTCCAGCGGAATGTATAGCTTCACGGGCCTGACGCAAGGGACCTATACCATCACACCCTCGCTGGCTGGCTACACGTTCAGTCCTAGTGCGCCATCGGTAAGTATAGGCGCAGCCACAGTGCAAAACTTCACGGAAACGTCCGCATTCTCTTCCTATAGCATCACTGGGACGCTGACCTATTCGGGCACAAAGACCGGTTCCTTCCGCACCTTCATCCGCGTTTACTCGACGACCAACACCTGCACGGGTAATTGCGGCGGTGCTACGGCGGGAACGAGTTTGGCTTCCGAACCTTCCTCAACCGGCACTTCGTATACCGTCAGGGGTCTCCAACAGGGAACTTATTACGTTGCGGCGGAAATCGATACGTTGAACAATGGGGCGCCAAATGCATCGAACCCCTATGTTAAATCCGCGACATTTACAATCGATTCATCCAGTCCATCGAATGTTTCGGTTCCAACTATTGCCCTCCAGGATCCGTCGGTTGCTCCCACGCCTGTGGCTCCGATTTTAAACTCCGGCGACGTAGCTGCGGGAAGTACATTCGCGCTCGTGCAGTATGACCAGCATAATGGCGGCGCCCTAGCCGATAGCAACGGCCGCGAGCTCGCAACGTCGTACAAGGTCTACTGGGACACGAACCCCAACTTCACCAGCGGCACTTTCGCAACCTTTGCGGCGCACGGCACCCACGATAACAACTACATCGTTAGCAACCTCGCGGCCGGCACTTATCATTTCCAAGTGTCCGCCATTGTCGGTAACGTGGAAGTGAAGTCTGCTTCCGTTTCAGCGACCCTCCCGCCAGCCGCCGGAGCCTTCACCTTTTCCGGGACGGTCACGTTCCCCGGAACGGCTACGGGGCCGCTATATGTGGGCTTGTTTGACGGCCAGAACAGCGTGATCTATGGCAAACAAATCCTAACCCCGTCGAGTGGAGTGGCATTCAGCATCACGGGCGTTCCAGCCGGCAACTATCAGGCCTTTGCCATCATCGATCAGAACAACAACGGCTTGATCGAGCCCTCCGATATTTCCAACGTCAGCAATAATAATGGTGGGCCGCCGCCGCTGGCAATAACCACTAGCAACATAACCGGCTACACTATCGCACTCACCAGTGCCGTTTCGACGGTCAACGTCAGTACGAATCACCAGCAAAACTTGAACAATACGCCCACTGATACCTACGGTATGAATTTGGGAATTTCCTGGGGAACCAAGCGCCCGGTAGCCATGACCCTTCTTTCTGGGCCGAACGTAACCGTACCGTGGGATGTGCCCGTCGATTCAAACAACGGTGAAGGTGTGAATCTAAACGGGGCAACTCCGGTGACGGGGGACACCTACCAATTCCAGGTGACCTTCTCCGATGGGAGTACCCAGACCATGCCGGTCTCCATAACCGTGCTCAATTCGTTTGTAACAGGCATGGCGATGAATTCGCCTGTGGCCGGCACCCAAACGATGCCAGTGCTCAATTGGGTTGCTCCCGCATCGCCACCGTCGCCTTACACTTATTACGTAGGCCTCTATTCCGTTAGCGGTTCGAACAACGTCCAATGGCAGGATAATGGCGGTCACAACGGCAACGGCATTGCGAGCGGGACGACTAGCATACCGTTTAACCAGGACGGCAGCGCAACCAGCAACGGCTCGTCGATCACAGCCCTGCCGACCACTACGAACTACCAATGGTTTGTTGGCGTTCAGGATGCCAACGGGAATAGCTCCCAGGAAGTCAGCACTTACAACATTCCGTAAGCGTGCTGCCTGCGATCTGGGAAATGTGGACGAGGGTCGGCGCGGTCAGGCCGGCCCTTTTCCATTGGTGAGCGGCCTACCGGGTAGCCCACATTTTGTCAGCTCCCTCCCAAGTGAATCCACGAGAGTTCCTTGCGCGAGCCTTCCTCTGAGACATATTTCACTTGACAGTACGTGCGATACTGCATAACTTTTTTGCAACCGGTAATCCGTTTCCCGCAACCCGAGTGTGCCGACGGCCTCCTTGAAGGTGCAGGATTTGCTTCGGGGAAGGATCGGCCTCGGAGTGGATAGGGAGATCCCCTGATGCGTCGGAAGGAAGTTTGCGTATTCGGCCGTTTTTTGCATGGCTTCCAGCAGTGATGGTTGGTTTTCCAGCCGCTTTTCTTTCGGGGATCGCCATTCCGGAGCTTGGGCCCCGTCCGCGCAAACTGATATTGGATATTGGACCTCCCGAGCAGATCCATGGAGAGTACCGGGTGGAGCTTCCGATTGGGATACGCCTCCAGAGCGTTCCGAATGTAAGTGGCTTACTCACTTGAAGGAAGCGTTCTCGTGGTGAAGGAGACTCTGCCGGTTGCGCAAGGCCGCATTGCCCCCGAGCAGTATCCCGCCTTCCAGAACTTCCTGAATTCTTGGTTGCGAGCGGAAAGGCAGCGGCTCCGGGTCGTGAAGGCTGCTTCGTAGAGATTCTTGGGCGTCGAAGTGGTGCTGTTACGGCCTGACGGCTGTCTGTGCTGGTCCGCTTTTTGCCGGGCCCAGCAGTGCCGACTGAATCAGCATTTCCACCTGCGCCCAGACTTTGGGATCACTTTCGATTTGCGTGTGAGCCTTCATGAAGATCCGGTCGTACCACGGGTAGCCTGCACAGTTGTAGGGCACGTTTGCGTAGTCGAACCGGAAGTTGCCGTCGATCTGCGTGCGATGCGGATCTGCGGCCCGTATTGCGGATTTACCCTGGAGAAGTCCGTCTTCCTGATAGAAATTTGCCGCTTGCGCGACATTCGCCGGGATGATGCGGTCGTTCTGCCCGGGTTTCGAAACGCTGTCCACCTGCACGGTGAGCAACACGGGAATGGCATCGGCTTGCAGGCGGCGCGCCAGGTCAATCGTTTCGGAAGCGCCCCAGCTGTGGCCGTAGAGGATGATTTGGGCGCTTTGCTTTTCTTCCGCGGACAGGTTGCCGTCGTGGTCCGTGTCTAGAAGCTCGAGGATTCTCCTGTAAGCTGACTTTCCGCTGTGGTTGCTGTAAGTTTCCACGACCGCGTCTGCGGCGTATCGCTGGCGCAGGCGCGCGGCGAGCTGTACCTCGCTGTGATACGGATTGTCGTGGCGGACGAAGCCTCCGACGAATCCCAAAATGATGACCGGCGGTGCACTGATGGCTTTGGTACCCCGTGGGGAATCCGCATCGGTCCAGGCGTTAGCCGATGAAAACGCAAAAATCGCAATGCCACACAGCGACAGGGTTGGAATCAGTGAGCGAGGCGTCATCGGGGTCCGTCGGTTCGAATAGTTGCTATTATCGCTCATTGAACCGACCCAGTCGACGGGTGCGGGCTGCGCTTGCAGCCCGCCCAAATCTATGGAACGGGTCTTCCTATACCGTTCCCGTCCATTTTCGCCTCAAGTTGCATGGAATGAGGGTGCGGTAGAGCAATGCTCTCGGAGAATTGTTGGGTGGTGCGAGTTGTTTGCCGACGTCGAGGGCGGGCGGTCGCGCATTCTGCCTCGGACAGCGGCGCGCCCTTACTTTGTTTCGAATTCAGCTTATTTGACTACGGCAATTTCACCTGCATCCGGAGATTTGTCTTGACTCGGCGATGGCGGAACGAAGTTCCGCTCGCGGCGAACGCTCGCGGCTATCAACCCGATCATTCGGATTCTGTAAACCTGCAACTCCGTCTCGAACCACTCTTCGTCAATTCGATAGCGAACAGTCGAAGACAATACGCAGGAGTAGTGGCGCTGCGGTTCTCCAGCCGCTTTATAAATACAAGCCGCGAGACTGACGGGCAGCAAGTCGTGCGCAGGGACCGTTTGCCGAATCTTTAGCGTTCCGCTGCACGATGGCTGAGTGACTTGCTCATCAGCTCTCAGGTCTGCGAGGAAAATCTCAATTTCTTCGACCCAGACAGACGCGCTGGAATTGTTGGTGAGCAGCAAGGCAGGCGTCACCATCCCGTCGAGGTGCGAGAAGCCGATCTTCGGACGAAGGCCGTCACGAGGACTTATCGAATTTGCCCCAGATCGTCGGCGCCAAAGGAGGAACGTGGAATAGCCGAGAGCCGTAGCAGTCACGAGCGGTGCTGTTAAGTGAAGGACAAGCAGCCAGTTCACAGTTTCCCTCGGGGCAAGCCAGAAATGGGCTTGCCGCGCGGACCCGCCCCCCGACGAGCTTACAATTCCGACCAGGACTCAACGCCTCACCGCTGCCTAGGGCGCCCGTGGGCAGCCAGGCGTCCTGGTCGATTTATTCAACGGGCTGCAAGTACAGCCCGCACCCGTATTCAGGCCGCGCTACAACCTTCCACCTACCTTGTTCCACTTACCTTATAGCTTTGGTGAGTTCCTGGCATTTTCGTCTGTGGCCCGTGTGTCCATCCTGCTAATCCGCCGGGAGGGCGGAATCGCGGAACCTCACGGTACAATTGTGTCCACCCTCGACTAAAACATGCGGCCACAACAATTTGGCGTTTGGCGGCAGCGGGCCTATTCCCTGTTAATACAAATTCGCCCCGGTCATTTATGCTTTCTTTATGAAAAATAATGTATTTTTTAATGCCGAAATTCAGCTAGCTACTCAGCGAAGAAATCCGGTCATCGATCCGACGGCTGAGCTGGAACGAGTGGTGACGACCCCGCTCGCTCCTCATTCGAGCGGGCTCCAGGTGGATCCGCACCCGATTCCCCCTGGGCTCCAATTTTCGCGGGGCTGCCCTGCGAAAGCCAGGGCAAGCAAGTACAGCCTGGACCCGTAGAGCGCGCACCCGTCGAACGAAAAAAGGAGAACGAATTCTCAACGCCAGGCGTTGGGAATGATTCCAGCCCAAACAGATATGTCGAAGACGAATACTTTCCCTCAGCCGTCCAATTCGGCGCAGAAGTCCGCTCTTCCTCGTGTCCTGATCGCTACGACGGCCATGCTGGCCTTCGTGTCCTTCTGGCGAGCGGCCGCGGTCGTTCTCAACGACATGGGATCGTCTGCGTTTTACGCGGGGGCGATCGCGGAGCACTTTATCGGAAAGGCCGGTCCCTGGTTCATTCTGGCCATCATGTGCCTGGCGTACGCTGTGCGCTCGGTGTACATCGAGAGCTGCAGCATGTTCGTCCGGGGCGGCGTTTATCGCGTGGTGAAGGAAGCGATGGGCAGCACGCTGGCGAAAATTTCAGTCTCCGCGCTGATGTTCGATTACATCCTTACGGGACCGATCAGCGGCGTTTCTGCCGGGCTTTACCTTGTTGGCCTGCTGAACGAGCTTTTGCACTACTTCCACCTGCCGTTTATATTGCCCGTGAATTTTACAGCAGCCGCTTTTGCTGTGATCGTGACGATGTACTTTTGGTGGGAGAACATCAAGGGCATTCCCGAGTCGAGCGAAAAGGCTCTGCGCATCATGTACGTCACGACCGTGATGGTCGTCATGATGCTCGCCTGGTGCGGATACACGATCTACGTCAAAGGAGCGCACCTCCCGCCGATTCCGCGCCCCTCGAACCTGGTCTACTCGGACGATGCTCTGGGTTGGTTGCGGTACACCAGTCTTCCTTACACCGTCGGGCTGATCGGAATTCTGATCGGCATGGGCCATTCGGTCCTCGCCATGAGCGGCGAAGAGACCATGGCGCAGGTCTATCGCGAGGTCGAGCACCCGAAACTTAAGAACCTCGAAAAAGCGGGCTTCGTCATTTTTGTGTACAGCCTGATCTTCACGGCGGGCGTGGCGTTCTTTGCCGTGATGATCATTCCGGACTCCGTTCGCCAGAATTTCTTCGATAACCCCATCGGCGGTCTGGCGATGTACCTCGTGGGCCCGCTATCGCTGCGGCTAGCGTTCCGTGCATTTGTCGTGGTCGTCGGCACCTTGATGCTGGCGGGTGCGGTGAACACCGCCATTGTCGGCTCGAATGGCGTTATGAACCGCGTGTCGGAGGATGGAATTCTTCCCGATTGGTTCCGGCGGCCGCACCGTCGGTTTGGCACATCGTACCGGATTCTGAATTTGGTTGTCGGGCTGCAGCTGCTGACGATTGTGCTCAGCCGGGGAAACATTTTTGTTCTGGGCGAGGCGTATGCCTTCGGCGTGATGTGGAGCTTCGCGATGAAGGGCCTGGCGGTGCTCGTGCTGCGGTATAAGCAGCCGGGGCAGCGCGAGTTTCGCGTGCCGCTCAATCTGAAAATCGGCGGCGTGGAAATCCCCATTGGTCTCGGATTCATTACGCTCATCCTTTTCGCGCTTTGCCTAACGAACTTATTTACGAAGCAAGTTGCGACCCTTTCTGGAGTCGCCTTCACGATTGTGTTTTTTGCGGTCTTTTCGATATCGGAACACGTTACGCGAAAACACGGCACGGCTCATGCCGACCTGGATTTGTTTAATCTTGAGCCTGGCGATGGCCTGACGCCAGAGGCGCTCGGAGTCCGCCCGGGAAATATCCTCGTCATGGTCCGCAATGCCAATACACTCGACAATCTCTGCGCGGTGCTGAACCGCGTCAATCCCCGCGAAAGAGACGTCGTCGTCATTCACCTCCGCATCCTGGCTCGCGCCAGTTCGGGCGAGCATGAACTCTCCGCTGATGAACTGTTCAGCGTCAATGAACAGCAGCTCTTTACGCGCGCCCTTTCACAAGCGGAAAAATACGGCAAGTCGATCCACCTCGCGGTTGCGTCCGCCACGCAGAAGTGGGATGGAATCCTGCGCGCGGCGCAGAGTCTGCAGTCGTCGGCGATCGCGCTTGGCACGTCCTCCTGGAGGCCAGTGGCTGATGAGGCGCGCATTGCAGGATTGGCGTGGGAGGCGCTGCCCGAGCCAAGGCCGCAGTTGACCCTGGAAATCCACACGCCCGGCGGGCATGAGCACCTCTTCTATTTGGGCCCGCATGCGCCGCGGCTGACCGCGAAAGAAATAGACTTGCTGCACGGGATCTGGCTCGAGCTTAGCAATGAAGTCGCTCCTGAGGAACTCCACCACCATGACGTGGTGCACATTGCGCTCGAGGAACTGAGCAAGGAGATCCACGACGGCCGCCGGCACGAGATCGTCGAGTCGCTGCGCCAGCACTTGGCGGATATTCGCGGCCGCCGAATGTCCACCTGATCGGCGCCGTCTCGCCCTGTCCCCGCCTCAATAAGCCGCTGAAGCAGTTCTGTCATTCCGAGCCCGTCACCGCGGGCGAGGAATCTCTTTTCATGTGACGCGCTTGACGCGCAGGAAAATAGCGCCGCAGGATTCGTGATTGGGCCGCGATTGAAACTGATGGCGGCGCTCCTGGTTGCATGCAGCGAAGTCGCGCTTTCCATTTATTTCTTGGCAGCGATTCGCTCGCTGCGTTCGTACTTGGCTAAAGCATTCGTGGCCGCCTCGGCGATTTCAGTTCTCTTCGCCATGGCTCTCGCGGCGATCTGGGCGATCGGCGAATTCCCGCTGCAACCGTTCGTGCGTTTGGATGAAATGGCCAGATTCCATGCCGCGCGCAAGAGGGACCGCCTCTCTCCTTGCGCAGATACATGACCTTGTTTTTATAGGGAGCGACTAGCTGTTGGGTTCCGTCTTCGGAGCCGTCATCTACCACGATTACCTCGACAGGTTTGTAGGATTGCTGCAGGACGCTATCGATGGCTTCATTGAGATACGCCGCGGCATTGAAGGCCGGAATCACGACGCTCACAGCTGGGGGCATGGTTCCCCTCACCTCGGACGCACCCACCCGCCGGAGGCTGGTGGGCATAACCCTTGAATTTCCCGGTCGGGCCGACCTGATCCTTCGCGGTTTTCCGAAGGTCAGGCTTCAGGTGCTAGGCGAGCATATTGCATTCGAGCGAATGTACACAACTTGAAACATCTTCCACATTCAATTAGACAAGCCGCAAATACAGCCCACACCCGGTTTCACGTGGAACAATTTTTCAGGCGGGCTCCCAGTGGAGCCCGCATCCGTTTTACGCTGGCTCCCCTTCGCTGGTGTCCGTTTCTTGAAATAATTCGAGTTGGAATATACTACCGCTGCTCAAGTCGTACTGAATCAGTGCAAATGGCGCACACAGGAGCCGAGATGAAAGCCATTCAGGTGCCGAAATTCGGAGGAGTCGAAGTCCTTACGTATTTGGATTTGCCAACTCCGAAACCAAATCCAAAGCAGGCCGTGGTGAAGATCTCCGCGGCCGGCGTGAATTACATCGACGTTCATTTCCGCGAGGGCCGTTATCCGGCGACGCCGCCTTTCGTTCTGGGCCAAGAGGCGTGCGGAGTGGTTAGCGAAACCGGCAGCGAGGTAAAAGATTTCAAGCCTGGAGATCGTGTCGCCTACACCGGCATCACGGGCGCTTACGCGGAATATGAGGCTGTTCCAGCGGAACGCCTCGTTCGCGTCCCTGCAGGAGTCACAGATCAGCAGGCCGCCGCTACGATGCTGCAAGGGATGACGGCGCACTATCTCGTCTATGACACGTATCCACTGAAGAAGGGCGAGACGGCCCTGATTCACGCGGGGGCGGGCGGCGTCGGTCTGCTTCTCATTCAAATGTCGAAGAATATCGGGGCTCGGGTCATAACCACCGTGAGCACGGAAGAGAAAGCCAAGCTCGCGCGCGAAGCAGGCGCGGATGATGTGATTCTGTACACTCAGCAGGATTTCGAGGCGGAGGCCAAACGGCTGACGGACGGGAAGGGAGTTCACGTCGTCTACGATGGCGTCGGCAAAACGACCTTTGAAAAAGACCTGAACATTCTCCGTCCGCGCGGATATGTCGTGCTGTTTGGCGCCTCCAGCGGAGCTGTACCGCCATTCGACCTGGGCAAGCTCGCGCAAAAAGGCTCACTATTTGTGACTCGCCCGACTCTCGCGCATCACATTGCAACGCAGGAGGATCTGCAGCGGCGTTCCGTGGATTTGTGGAACATGATCGCTTCCAAAAAACTGAAATTGCGGATCGAGCATGTGTACCCGCTGCGTGACGCACAGCAAGCGCACCGAGAACTAGAGGGAAGGCAAACCACAGGAAAATTGCTTTTAATTCCCCAAGAAAATAGCTAGATTATAGGACGACTAAGGGGTTTACCCGAGGACCCTAAAGGAAAGAACCGCGTACCCTGCATGCAATGACATGCGTGCATAACCCTTGTTGTGTTAACGCAGTCGTTAAACCCCTGGGTCTGATCCAGTACTTTGGCGGTCCGTTCGAGGAGCCTCATGGTCGGCGCAAAGAAACGCCACAACCTACCCCCGACAAACCTGGCATCACTGATCAGAGGCCTTTACGGCCGCGTAGCCCGGCGACTCAAGGTCGATCCGTCGTACGTCAGCCGCGTCGCGCGAGGCGAGCGTCAATCCGATGCAATAGAAGCGTCCTTGGAGCGTGAGCTCAGGCGCATCATGTCTCTGGTCAGGACCAGGCGTGACGGGGCGGGCATGCGTGCTGCAAAATCGGCGAATGTCAGAAGCAGGAAGAAAGCACGGGCGTAAACCGCGGTAGGAGCCACTTGGCAACACGGATTCGCCCCCATTTGCCAGCTCATTGCTGCTGCTGAGCGGGTTGCTGCGCTCTCTCCAGAGTCACAGCCGCTTCGGAGCGGACCACCTTGTTCTCGCTCAGTTGTTCGCGCCCGTCGTCGTCAATGGCGGGGCGAACGCGCACATCCACCGAAAGACGCTGGCCCGCATGCCCCTTGTAAACTCCGCGAACAGGAGCTACATCGCCGTAGTCGCGCCCGTAGGCGATACGAACGTGTTGCGGGCCAAGCGGCTTCCCCAGCGTCGGATCGAGCCCCACCCAACCGCACTCGGGCAAGTAGACCTCCGCCCAGGCATGCGAAGCGGAACCTCCGATCACCTCCTGCAGCTTAGCGTCAGACGAAGCCGCGCTCACGGGAACGAGGTACCCCGACACGTATCGCGCGGGAAGACCTCGTTTGCGGACCACAGCCAGGAGCATGTGCGCAAAATCCTGGCATACGCCGGCGCCGAGTGAGAGCGAATCTTTGATCGAGGAGTGAACGTGCGTAGCTCCTTTGACGTACTTGAACTTTTCGTGGATCAACGAAGATGCCGCCTGAATGAAGCCCGACGCGCTGCCATCACCGTTGCACACCGCCGCGTCCACGAGTTCGTCAAGCTGCGGAACATGAGGAACGTATTCCGTCGGGATGATGAAATCGAGAAACTCTTCCTGGAATTCCTCGCGGTGATCGCCTAGCTCGGAGAGCTTTATTCCACCGGATGGGAGCACCGGAGCCTCGTGCACCATAACGACGGATTCGGCTTCAATCTTCAAATGGTTGTGTTTCGGGAGAATGTTGAATTGGTGGACCCAATTTCCAAACGAATCGCGATAAGAGGTGCCGCGGGAGACCGGATCGGTGAGCAGCCGGAAGGAGAGGCAACTTTGCGTCTCGTCGTGGATCGGTCGCAGGCGAACTTCGTTGTAGCTCTCCGAGACGGGACCATCGTACCGGAATTCGGTTGCATGCATCAGATGGTATCGATTCATGCGACCGCCCCGTAGTAAAAGTAGTTTCGGGCAATGTCCTCGCCGATGGCTCCGCACAGGCGCAGCATTTCGTTAAGATAGGAATGCAGCCCGAGTTGAAAGATTTCGGTGATGCGGTCGTAGCGCAGTCGCTCGAGAACCTTGCCCGTCAGCCGCTCGGCTTCATTCGCGTATGAGCCGGCTCCCGAGCCGCTGATCGCGCGCAGGCCGGACTGCACTTCGGTGATGCTGAAGCGAATCGATCGCGGATGAAGCGGGTGCATGATCAACATTTCCGCGACTTTTTCCGGCTCGATGGAGGAATGGTACTTGCGATGGTAGGCCTCGTACGCTCCCACCGACTTTAGGACGGCCATCCATTGATGATTGTCCGCCCCGCCGATTCCCGCTGGCGCGTCATACAAGATGTGATACTGCACGTCCACGAGGCGCGCAGTCATCTCCGCGCGCTCGATAAACCAGCCAACGCGGAGAAATTCCCAGCCTTCGTCGTGCGGCAGCGTCGCGTCGGTGACTCCATGAAAGCGGTGGCTTCCGAAGCGGATGGCATCGCAGAAGCGGTGCGGGCCGGCGGCCATCTCCTCCTCAGGCTGAAAGCGGCAGACGGTGAAGTAGAAGCTGTTGATGTCCTCCCACATCTCCCGTGAGATATAGTCGCGAATCGTTCGCGCGTTTTCGCGCGCTTTGGTGATGCACTCCACGATCGAGCTGGGATTGTCGTGGCGAAATGCAAGGAATTCGAAGACAGCGCGCGCATCCGCTTCTCGGTACAGGGAACGGAACCGCTCTTCCTCGCCGGCCATGACGATCAAAGGATCCCAATGGAGACGGTAGCGGTCCTTGGACTGCTCGAGCACGGTGTGGAAATTCACGTCGAGAATTCGCGCGGTGTATTCCGCCCTCTCGATGTAACGCGCCAGCCAGAACAAGGAATCCGCGATTCGCGACAACATCTCAGTTTTCTCCGTGGAGGACCCAAGTGTCCTTACTGCCGCCACCTTGGGAGGAGTTCACAATGAGCGAACCCTGCTGCAGAGCCACGCGGGTCAGTCCGCCCGGCACGATTGTCACTCTCTCGCCGTCGTAGAGGCAGTAGGGGCGCAAGTCCACGTGCCGTCCTTCGATCGCTCCGAGCGCCGGATCGTAGGAGGGCACGAGGGAGAGTGGCTGCACAGGCTGCGCAATGTAGTTGCGCGGGTCGGCTTTGATGCGCTGTGCAAAATCCTCTAAGCGCTCGCGCGTCGCCGTTGGCCCCATCAGCATGCCGTATCCACCGGACTCGCCCACTGCTTTGACGACCAGCTCCGGAAGATGGTCGAGCACGTAGGCGAGGTCTTCTTTCCTCGAACAGAGGTACGTCTCGACGCTACGCAAAATCGGATCTTCGCCAAGGTAGTAGCGAACGAATGTAGGGACGTACGCATATATTGCCTTGTCGTCGGCTACGCCATTGCCCACTGCGTTTGCGAGCGCCACGTTTCCCGCACGGTAAGCCGCCATAAGGCCAGGGACGCCGAGCACGGAGTCCGGGCGGAAGGCAAGAGGATCGAGAAACTCATCGTCTACGCGGCGGTAAATCACATCCACGCGCTTGAGTCCGTGGATCGTTTTCATGTAGACGATGCCGCCGTCGGTGATGAGATCGCGCCCTTCGACGAGCTCAATGCCCATCTGCTGCGCGAGGAAGCTGTGTTCAAAATAGGCGCTGTTGTAGATGCCGGGCGTCAGCAGGACGACTTGCGCGTCATCGCCGCCGCGCGGTGAAAGATTGCGCAAAATTCGCGAAAGCTCGGCCGGATAGTGATTGACGGGCAGAACTTCGTACGCATGAAACGCGTCGGGGAAGGTGCGCATCATGACCAGCCGATTTTCAAGCACGTACGAAATGCCGCTCGGCGTGCGGACATTGTCCTCGAGAACGCAGAATTCGCCGGTCTTGGATTCGCGGACGAGATCGATGCCGCAGACGTGCGTGTGAATTCCTCGCGGCACCTCGATGCCGATGACCTCGCGCAGAAAATGTTTGCAGGAGTAGATCAGCGAGCGCGGGATCTGGCGGTCGGCGAATATGCGTTGCTTGCCGTAGACGTCCTGAAGAAACAGGTTCAGCGCAATGACGCGTTGCGCGAGTCCGCGATCGATGCGCTGCCATTCGGAATTGGGGATGATCCGCGGAATGAGGTCGAAGGGAAAAAGCCGCTCGGTGCCACGCCCATCGCTGTAGACCGTGAACGTGATTCCCTGAAGCAAAAAGGCCAGATCGGCGTGCTGACGACGCTCCTCGAACTGCGCGGGGATCATGGACGCGAGCCGCTCGAAAATTTTGGCGTAATGGGGACGCGGCGTATCCGGGGCCGCGAACATTTCGTCGTAAAACGGCCCAGTCTGATAGTCGCCGAATAGCCTCAGTAGAGGCATCTTGGAAGGCAGCGCCGCCATTGTGGAACTCTAGCAAGAAGGGCGAAAGAGCGCCCCACGAAAGAATCTATGGGTGACATCAGAGATTTTTCGCTTGGACTTGCTAAGGGTGTGGGGACCGTATGCGGCTAGCCCGCCCTAGGCGCGCTGGTCCCCTTAACTGTAAGAATCGAAAGCCGATAGGGATTGAGCCAAATTCGTGGCATGAGCATCTCCAGATTTGCTATTGTGTCCCGCTGGAATCCACAGCTTGTGGACTTGAATTTTGCCGCCCATCCGGCCTGTCTGCGCCCCGGGCAAGCATCCGAGAGATAAGAATGCATGGCCACACAGTCCCCACTCCGCGGCGAATTGCGTGAGCTTTACGACGCTGAATCCTCGCGCTTGCAGCTCGATTTTTTTTCCACGAAAAACGGGTTGGGCGATGTGCAGCGAAGATCGGCGCTCCTCGATTCCATCGTGCTACGGCTCTGGCAGCAATTTGTCTTCGCCGAAGGCCTCCAGCCTTCTGGCCTGGTTTTCGCAGCAGTTGGAGATTTTGGCAGGCAAATGCTCTTCCCATATTCGGGCGTCGATCTCGTTTTTCTCGCCGCCTCGCGTGAGGTAGCCGACAAATTTGGCGACGCCCTCAGACGAATCGCTCATGGTATTGGCGAGCTCGGAGTGAAAGCCAACCCGACTTCCGCTGTTATTCCCGAACTTCTTGAGTTCGAGTCAGACCATGCGGAGCAGGTTCTCTCGCTGTTGGATTGCAGGTTTCTGGAAGGCGACTCAGCACTTTTTGCGGAAGTGCGCGACCGGCAACTGCCGGATTTGGCGTTTCGGGAATCTCACGCACTGGCCGAGCGGCTCGCGGAGATGATCCGGAACCGTCATCGAAAATTTGCCAATACCGTGTTTCACCTCGAGCCGAACGCGAACGAAGGGCCAGGTGGCTACCAGGACTACCTTGCAGCGCGCTGGCTCGTGGTCATGTCCAAAATCGAAGCTCAACGTGGATGGCCTGAACCCGGCGAGATGTTTCCTTCCACAACGCAAGGTGCGATGGATTCGGCGCTATCATTTCTCGCGCCCACGCGTTGTTTCCTTCACTACCGGCACAAGGGCGACCACAATGTTTTGACATGGGGCGCTCAGGCTGATGCCGCAGCCCACAAAATAGGTACGGGAGATGCGGAAGTGCGGGATGCCTCCGATTGGATGCGCGTCTACTACGATCACGCGCGCGTCGTCGACCGCGTTTCCGGGCAGCTGCTCGAAGAACTGCCCGCAGCTCAGTCCCTTTTTTATCGGCAGCTCGAGACCTGGCGCACTGGATTCTCCGACGAAGACTTGTCGGTGGTGGACGGTCTGATTTCGTTTCAGAAGCCGGAGAATTTATCCAATCCGGACTTCTTGTTTCGCACGTTCCTTCTAATTGCCCAGCGCGGATTCAAACTCAGCTCGACGGCGCAGAACCAAATCGAGCGTGTGCGGAAACAGTTGGCGGCGCGGCTTCCTGGCGGAAGCGACATTTGGCGCCTCTTCGAGGACATTTTGCCCGAGTTGTACGCCGCTGAAGCGCTTCGCGCGATGCACTCGCTGCGTCTGCTAACGCTCTTCTTGCCGGAGCTGCAGGGAATTGATTCGCTCGCCGCTCGCGACGCGACGCACCGCTTCACAGTGGACGAGCACACGTTTCAAGCGATCGAGCATTTGCACTCGTTGCGGCAGGCAAAATCCAAGTGGGACGAGCGCTACGCCGGAATCCTTGTTGAGCTGGACCAGCCTGAACTGCTTTACCTTGCGATCTTACTGCATGACACAGGGAAAGCAGTCGCCCTGCAGGATCACATTCCAGCGAGCATCGAGGTTGCAAAGAACTGCCTCGAACGTTTGCAGCTGCCTGAGGCGGACCGCGAAACTGTGCTGTTCCTCGTCGAGCATCACCAAGATATGGGGGCGGCGCTGCGGCGCGATATCTTCGATCCGCAAACCATCGCACAATTTGCGGAGAGCATGGGCAGCCCTGAGCACCTGAAGATGCTGTGCCTTTTCACGTATGCCGACCTGAAGGCCGCGAATCCGGAAGTGCTGACGCCGTGGAAGGCGGAAGATTTGTGGCAGCTTTACATTGGCACGGCGAATTACTTCAGTCACAGCGTCGATGAGCGGGTCCATGGGGACGCGAACGACGAAGTACTGAATCACCTTCGCACGCTTGCCGCCGCAGCCGGGGAAAAGCTGAAGACGTTCCTCGAGGGCTTGCCGCGACGTTACCTCCGCACCCATCCCGTTGACGAAATCGTGCGGCATTTTGAAATGGCCAGCCGCCTGGGCCAGGACCCCGTGCAGCTCGCGGTGAAGCGCACGCGTCACTGGTACGAGCTGACGGTGGTGACCAAGGATCGCCCGCGCTTATTTGCTACCGTTGCCGGAGCGCTCGCCGCTTGTGGAATGAACATCGGCAAAGCGGGCGCGTTTTCGAATGCGGGCGGCACAGTCGTTGACACCTTTTCCTTTACCGACCGCTTTCGCACGTTGGAAATGAATCTTCCCGCTTGGGAGCGGTTCAAGGCGACGGTACACGACGTGTTGTCAGGAAAACGGGATCTAAAGCGGATGCTCCGCGAGCGGCTCGAAGTGGAGAAGGATCAACCTGCCAAAACGGAGGGCGCGCCTCAAATTCAATTTGATAACGAGTGTTCTGCACACAGCACGCTGATCGAGATTGTCGCGCAGGACCGGCCTGGGCTCCTGTACCGCATCAGTTCCGTCTTTTCGGACCAGAACTGCAACATCGACATCGCCTTGATCGACACCGAAGGCCAAACCGCAATCGACGTGTTCTACCTCACGGGCGCGGGGGGAAAGCTCACTGCGGAGCACCAGGAACGACTGCGGCAGTCTCTTGTCCAGGAACTAACTACGAACGGGAAGTGAAACGAACGACTTCCAGAAGACGCCTAGTGCTTGGGTGGAGTTTCGGGCGGTTTTCCAGGTGGATTGGCTTCGCCGAGGCTGCGCACGTAGTGGACCAAGTCCCAAATCTGTTCGTCGCTCAGCGATTTTCCGAAGGCGCCCATTCCTGTGTATCGATTGCCGTTTCGAATGATCCAGAACAGCTCGGCGTCGGACCATTGTTGAACTTCGGGGCTGGCTAGACTGGGCACGCGCGGGTACATCGCCTGGCCTACGTCGGTGGGAGTCCGCCCATCCTGGCCGTGGCAGAAGGCGCAGTCGCCGTTGAATGTCATGCCGGCGGAACCGGCGGTATCGGGTCCGGCGGGAGGCTCCTTGAGCTGAAGCTTGCGAGCCTCCCGGGGAATGATCCAATGGCGGGCGGCGGACGCTAAGCTTGCTTCGAAGTGCGAGGGCTCAGGGACGGCGCTCAAGTCGAACCGAACAACAAATGTCACGGCTCCGACGACAATCAGTAACGCCACCAAAAGCCACGAGTACCTGAAGATTTTCATTTCTGGAATTGTGGCGAGATGGTAGCACTGGCTTCAGCCTGTGGGTTTTCGTGTTTGAATGAATCGTGAAACCCCACAGGCTGAAGCCTGTGCTACTTAAACCAACGTCACGCGATATGCCCGGCCCGCCGTTCGCGGAGAGAATTCGTTGCGGGCTCTCCGCGAACAGAATGACAACGTCAAGCTTCAGTCTTGTCCTCAGCCAGTTCGATCAGCCCTTAGACTGAAGGCGCCAGCTTGATATCCTGCCAGTTACCATTTTGATTGACTTCGACTTTCGTGGCGTTAATCGAGCCGCTGACCATGGAACCCGTCACGCGAATTTCCTGGCCGACGTAGGGAGCCAACGCAGTGGAGGGGGCGAGGATCGGATAGAATTTCTTATCACTGGTAAGCAGCGCGCCAGGTGTTCCACCTTTGAGGCACAGTGTGCCGCAATTCTTGTTTGGGCCGTGGTCGTTCGCGGTCTGGTTGTGACCCAGATAGCACTTGCTGTCCACGAGCGTTCCCGTGTAGGTCGAATCAGCCGGCGCAGCTGGGAGAACAACAGAAAACACAACCATTAGTGCAACAGCTGAGATACCCATGACGAAAATCGATTTTTTCATTTCGTTTCCGCTCCTTCATTTTTGAGTGTTCGGGAATTTCCTCGTCGCTATGGCGGGGTAGCGGCAAATCGGATTTCCGTTACATGCTTACGCCTGTCCTCCACTCATTGTCAAGCTCGCGTGAACATACGCTTCGCAAACGCCTAACGTCGAGCATCCGCGAGCGTCGTTCGCTCATCTAACGAAAGGAGGTAAACCATGAAAGGAATCAAATTTGCAGGAACATTCCTTAGTGTTCTTTTCGCCCTTATTTTGCTCACGCCAGCGGCGCGGGCGAGTGAAAACGACCAGATGACGAAGCTTACGTTCAATCAATCAATCCAGATACCCGGTGCGGTTCTCCCTGCGGGGACGTACTGGTTTGCGGTCCCGGACCGAATCGAAGAGCACGACATAGTGTACGTTTACAACGCGGACCGATCTAATATTCTGGCCGTGTTGCTAACGAGGCCCACGACCCGAACGATCACGACCGACAGCACTGAGCTCACCTTGGCGCAGCAGTCCCAAGGGGCGCCTTATGCGCTGGTCGGCTGGTTCTACTCGGACCGGACGACCGGGCACGATTTCATCTACCCGAGTCAAATGCAGCAGGGCATCGACGAAGAGCGAACGATTACCGTGTTCGGCCAAAACCAAAATGGCTATGGCTACTGATCGTTGACTGAGCGCGAGAACGTCGAACCTGTCGAGAAGGGCGAAAATGCAACCCGCCGGAGTATATTGTTCCGGCGGGTTGTGTTTTTGAGACACCCGCTGCTCATCCAAAGCATCCAAATCAGCGTATAGTAGTCTGAGAGATTAAATAGCGCGGCACGCGCCTGGAGGGTAGTGATGTTAGTCAAGCGAGTCCCAGACCTGAAGTATTCCGACATTACCCCGCGCGACGCGTACTTGAATCGCCGCAAATTCCTGCAAGGATTGGGTTTGGCGGGTGGCCTTGCGCTAGCTGGCAAGGGCATCGCTGACATCTTTAGCCCCTCGCTGACGGCCAGCGCTTCGATGAAGCTGATGCCGCTAGCCTCCTCGTCGTTCAGCACCACCGAAAAGGTCACGGCTCCACAGACCGTGGAGAGCTACAACAATTACTACGAGTTCGGCACGGAGAAGGGCCAGCCTTCCAAGAACGCCACGAAATTTGTGACTTCCCCTTGGACGGTTTCGGTGGAAGGTGAATGCGCCAAGCCGCGCAAATACTCGATGGACGAGATTCTGAAGCTGGCTCCGCTCGAGGAGCGTATCTACCGGCATCGCTGCGTCGAGGCGTGGTCGATTGTGGTGCCGTGGATTGGCTATTCGCTGAACACGATCATCAAGCTCGCTGAGCCGAACCCCAATGCGCGATTCGTGGCGTTTGAGAGCTATTTCGACAAAAAACAGATGCCGCTCTGGGGCCTCGCCGGGATTCAGCTTCCGTACGTCGAGGGGCTGAGGATGGACGAGGCCATGCACCCGCTTGCGCTATTGTGCGTTGGCATGTACGGCGAGACTCTTCCTAATCAGGACGGTGCGCCGGTTCGTACTGTGATCCCATGGAAGTATGGATTCAAGAGCATCAAGTCGATCGTAAAAATCAAATTTGTGAAGGATCAGCCTCCCACTACTTGGAACATCGCCAATGCGCACGAATACGGCTTCTACTCCAACGTGAATCCGCACGTGGACCATCCGCGCTGGAGCCAAGCCAAGGAAGTCCGCTTGCCGGGGTACTTCAAGAATACGCCCACCCAGATGTTCAACGGCTATGGCGACCAGGTGGCCAGCCTCTACAACGGCATGGACCTGAAGAAATATTATTAGCGAGCTTCGACAATGAATTCCATTCTGACCAGCAAATGGACAAAGGCAGTGGTGTTTCTGGTTTGCCTTGTGCCCCTCGGAGTACTGATCTACGACTTCTTAACCGGAGGCCTGGGCGCGAACCCCACGCAGTTTCTCGAGCACGCCACGGGGGACTGGACGTTACGGTTCGTGGCCATCACTTTGTCCATCACGCCGTTGCGGAAGCTGATCAAGCAGCCGCAGCTCGTCCGATTTCGGCGCATGTTGGGGCTTTTCGCATTTTTCTACGGATTCCTGCATTTTAGCATTTACCTAACGTTTGACCAGGTGTTCAACCTTCGCGGCATCTGGGCGGACATCGCCAAGAGGCGCTATATCACTGTGGGATTCACCGGCTTCGTCCTGATGATTCCCCTGGCCGTCACTTCTACGGCAGGCTGGATTCGCCGGCTCGGTGGGCGGCGCTGGGCAATGGTGCACCGCGCGATCTATGCGACGGCGGTATTGGGCGTCATCCATTACCTGTGGCTGGTGAAGTCGGACATCCACATTCCGCTTGAGTACGCCGCGATCATGGCGATTCTCCTGGGATGGCGGGTTTACGCTTGGTACGCTGGACCGCGTCGGGTTCCGGCCAGCGCCGCCGTTCGCAAGGAGCGCACAAGCGTTGCATCGGACTAGCTTGCGTGGGCACTCGATCAGATTCAAAACCCGCAGGCTGAAGCCCGCGGGACTTGGCTGACTCGCTCTCGCAGAATTTGCATTTTTCTGAACCGCACGGCTAGAATAACTCCCCCTAGCTGAGGCGAATAAGGGCGCCTGTTCGATCGTGCCGGAATCTGAACCAGCAATTACTGAGAAGATCGGCCTTCCATATTGGATGGACCAAGTTTCCGAGGAGCACTCGAGGATGGGCGGTGCTCTGCCGGCGGAGCCGGTCCATGATCTGCGCGTTGCTTTGCGCCGATGCATCCTAGTCGCGGATGTGATGCGGGACCTCGACCCCGAGGGTGATTGGAAGGCGATGCGCAAATCGGCGCGCCGGACTTTCCAGCGGCTTGGGGCGCTCCGCGATACGCAGGTCTTGCTCGAATACGTAGAAAGGCTCGGCACGACCGGCGAAGCGTCGACGGAAGCGCTGAGGGCGTTGCTGAGTAAAATGCACGAGCAGGGCCGGACCGATGCGAGGGAATCGATCCGTGAATTCGATCGCAAGCAGTGGCGCGCGTGGCGAAGCGAATTTGCGAAGCACTATCGCCACGCCCTGGCAGACCGGGCTGCGTGCGAATCGCTCGTCCTCGAAATCTGGGAAAGCGTTCGAGACTTGAATCGCCGCGCGCGCCGGAGCCAGAGTCTGCTTGCCTATCACCGCCTCCGCGTGGGAATCAAGAAATTCCGCTACGCCGTTGAGAATTTCCTGCCTTCAATCTATCCGGGTTGGGAAGCGGACCTGAAAGTTGTCCAAGACCTGCTCGGCGAAGTGCACGACCTTATGGTTCTCGATCAGATCGTCGTAAAGAACCGTGGTCTGTTTGAGGAATCCGCGTTCCTCGCGTGGCGGCAGAAACTGGAGGAGGAGCGCTCCGCGCGGCTCCAGCAATATCGAGCGAAGATGGCGGGGAAGGAGTCTCCGCTGCGGACTTGGCGCGAGGCATTGCCGGCGGAAAAGGATTTGCGTTCAACAGGACTGGCCCGGCTCGCGGAATGGGGCTACTTCCTCACACCGGATTTTCCACGGGTGCGCAGAACGGCGCGCCTCTCCTTGCAACTCTACGACGGACTCGCGAATTGCGGCCTCGTTGGACAGGGTTCGCCAATTGAAGAGCGCCTCATCCTACACGCAGCGGCGCTTCTGCAGGACACGGGACAATTCAAGAAAGGCCGGGCTTATCACAAGGAATCCTACCGGCTGATTCGCAAGCTTTCTCCGCCGCCAGGCTGGACCAGGAAAGACCTTGAGTTCGCGGCGCTCCTTGCGCGATTTCATCGCCGTGCCCTGCCCTATCCCGATCACGCGAAACTAAGGGTCTATGAATTGCCGCTGCGGCAATTGCTTGTTCGGCTCGCGGCAATTTTGCGTTTTGCGAACGCGTTCCGAGCTAAGCCGTATCGCGCGATCCGCCGCCTGCAGGTGGAAAATGGTCCGGGATTCCTCGTGATTCGTGCGGAAGGGTTCCGCGATCGCGATCCCCTTGGCTCGAAACTTTCTGTGGCTAGACGCTTCCTCGAGTTTGCTTGCCAGCGCTCGGTTCAGCTCCTTGCGCCGGGTACGCGAATGATGGTTCCTCAAATCGTAAGGCCGGCAACGCGCAGCGACGCTGCCTGACCTTTCTAGTTCTTGGTGCGTTTCTCGATTCCGCACAAAATCCCTCCTTCCAACGCTGAATGTGTAGATAAATGACAACGCTGCCGGCTTTTTCTGTAGCCACTGAAGCCTGCGCCACAGACAGGCGAGTTGGAAAAAGTGGCGCTACTCGCTTGGCACGGGATCGAAGCTGATGATTGTTTGCGGTGGAGCCGAGGGAATCACGGGGTGAAGATACGGCAGGCCGGCGGCTTGGTGGCACCCGTAGCACGCAGTAAGAGTTCGTTTGTACGCGGTCTCGAACTTGTCGACGTCTTTGTCATCGATAGCCTTCTGCAAGTTATTCATCACCCCGTTGTCGATAGCGTCCCAGATCGGCTGCAGCTCGACGGGATTGTCGCCGAGCTTCCTGACCGGTCGAATGCGGATTGTCCAGCGGATGTGCTGACGCGTTTCCCGCAGGTTGAACGCCGCCAGCGCCCAGTTGCTTTTCTTTCCTGCGAACCAGACATTCGAAAAATGGTAAGCCACGTCGGCCATCGCGTGGGATTGGGAGGGCACGACGTCTTTAAGATGAGCTATGTCCGCCTGCATTGCGGCGAGAGTTGCTGCGGTATCCTGGGAGGGTGCCTGCGCTTGCATCTGACCCTGGGCCGCTTGTATAGGCGGCGCGAGCAAATGCGAGTAGGAGACGAGCAACCCGCCGAGAACCATCCCGCTTAGCAGAAATCCGACGGTCTGCAATTTGGTTTTCATGTCTGGTGGCCTCCTGGGAGCGAAGCAAACCTCTCTTAACACGAGAATTCGCCGCAAGTCCACACGTTCTCGCAAGCCTCCGTCAATCTAAAAAGCGAGCCTCAAGGAAAATTGCGTGACGCGAGGATCCTGGGCGCTGGTGATTGTGCCGAACGCCAACGTCGTGCCCGGAGGAGGCGGAGGCTGGTAGAACCTGTTTGGCTGGTTAAAATTGGGATGGTTGAAGAAATCAAACATGTCCGCACGGAACTGCAGCTGAATACTCTCCCGAATTGGGAAATTCTTTTGAAACGTTGCGTCAAAATCGTTGAGCCCCGGTCCGATCACTATGTCGCGCCCCGCGTTGCCATACGTGCCTGCCGTCGGCGTCGTAAAGCAGGACGTGTTGAACCATTGCGCGGGTGTTTTGGGGCCGCTGTTGGGGTCGCACACAAGATTCGGCCGCTCCGACACATTGGAAGGGTTGGCGACAGGCTCTCCATTCCCTGCATTGTCAGTCGTAAGATTGACCGTAAAAGGGGAACCGCTTTCGAGTGTCCAGATTCCTCCCACTTGCCAGCCTCCAAATGCAGTGCGCTTCCAACCCTCTGAATTTTTCAGGAACGGCAGTTCATAGAGAAAACTGGTTACAAAACGGTGCCGGTGGTCGAAATCCGATAGCCCCTTCTCCGCCGCCATGTTCGCCGGATCCTGCGGCAAGTTGGAGCCGGCGTTATTTGAGCCGGGATTCGACGCATTGTCGAGAGCCTTTGAAAACGTGTAGTTTGAATCGACGATCAAGCCGCGCCAGAGGCGCTGGTTCAAGGACAGGGTCAAAGCATGGTACTTCTCCCAGCCATCCCACGTGACGGACTGGAATCCACTCATCTGCGGTATGGGCCTATGACCAGAGCCCAATGCGGTATCAGGAACGAGGTTCTGCAACGTCAAATTGTCGGCGTGAACTGTGTACGATCCGACATACTGCGCCTGCACGGACGTCGAAGAAGACAAACTCCGCTGGATGGAAAGATTCCAGACATCGTTGTATTCGATTTTGAAGTCGTGGTTGAGGCTATTCGCGCTGACGGAGCCCGATGCGGAGGATGGGGCCAAAATGTTTTCCGTCGTGTCCGGGGTCGGGCCGGCCGGCCCCGGTTTGCCCGGATTGCTCACGGTTCTTGCAAAATAGAATGGCAGGTTCAGCGCGGCGTTCTGAATGATGCTGTACGCAGCTTGATTTGTGTAGATTCCGAAGCCCGACCGGACGACCGTTTTATGGTCTGGCAAGGTCCACGCAATTCCGATCCGCGGCGCCAGCCGCAAGGGCCGTGCTTGAAGCAAGCTGCGGTCCCACCCGGCTTTTGCGGAAGTGATGTAAGGAATCGGAATGAACGGCAAGAGCGCGGACGCCGCTGGCGAGATTTGCCCCTGGTCGTTGCTCGCGATGACAAACTCTCCGCCGGGCACCAGCGTGTTCACCACGGCCGTATTGTTATTCACGTCCGTGACGTTCTGGTTGTATTCGTAACGCAGGCCAATATCGAGCTTCAGGCTCGGCACGATTTGCCAGCTGTCTTCGACGTAGGCATGGACCCAGTTTGTCCGACCGAGGAGTGCGCCCCGGCCCTGGACGCCGACCTGCGCCTGGTTGGGGGTTCCCAGGAGGAAGTCGCCCAAAGAGTTGCCCGTAAACTTGCCTGAGAACGAAAACGTGCCGCGCGCATTATTCGCGTTCACCGGGTCGAAATCCAGGTGGAAGAAGTAGGCACCAAATTTCACCGTATGCGTTCCGTGGTGCCAGATCACATTGTCGTACACTTCATAATTATTGTCGGTCCGTGATACGTATTGCGTGGGCTCTCCCAGGGTCGTGAAGCCCGTGATCGAGAGCGAAGGATATCCCATGTCCAGCGGATTCGTTGTGACCCCTTGGAGCCCGGTCGCCCCTGCGAAATTTGTCCCTGCGTTGGGACTGCTTTGCCCTCCACCGACCCATAGCCATCCGAACCGCAATTCATTGAGCCAGGAAGGGCTGAAAATGTGGGTCCAGCCAGCGGAAAGATTGTCCGTATGGGTTCTCAAGTTGTACCCAAACGCGGGCAACAGCGACTCGTTGATGGCGCCCAATCCAAAGGGACTGAATTGCTGAGCGTCGAAAATCGATGCGCGAACAGAGGCGCTGTCTTTCTCGGAGAAAGTATGGTCGATCCGCGCGTTGTACTGATTCACGCTCATCGTGGAAAGAGCCGTTGAAAGCAGGTTGTTCGGCACCGCGGATTGATTCGTAGCACGGGGCACTTGGGCCAGGATAGCGGCCGCGACTGGATCAATCGTCGGAATCGCGTCGTTTGGGAAAGGCATCCCCGTGGCTGGATTGCTGACGGTAATCCCCGTGCCCTGAAAGTTTCCCGCCCGTTCCGCATCCGTCGGCACGGTAAACCGCTGCGTCTGTGTCTGGTGAAGCCGTTGACCCTCATAATTTACAAAGAAAAACGTCTTGTCCTTTCGAATCGGTCCGCCCAGGCTTCCTCCGAACTCATTCTGTTTGTAAGGAGGCACTGGCGCGGTGGTGGCGGTGAAAAAGTTCCTGGCATTGAACAAATCGTTGCGGACGAACTCAAACAAGCTCCCGTGGAGGCGATTGGTGCCAGACTTCGTAATGACGTTGATGACTCCGCCCGACTTCCCGCCGAATTCCGCGTTGTAGGAAGTTTGATCGACGTTGAACTCTTGAATGTCGTCGATCGACGGGTTCAGCACCATATTGTTGAAGAATTCATCCGTTACCGTCACGCCGTCGACGAGGTATAAGTTGTGGCCACCGCGCTGTCCGAGAATGCCCCACGTCTGTCCCGTCTGTTGCAGCGCCGCGCCGCGCGTGCCGGAAGGCGCATGCGTGATGCCCGGCGTCGTCCCGACCAGATCGATGAACTGGCGCCCTTTGAGTGGAAGATTGATGACATCCTGCTGCTCAACCGTGTCCTGAATCGCGGCCGATTCCACTTGTAAGAGACCCGGCTCGGCACTGACAGTCACGACTTGATCTTGCTGTCCTAACTCGAGGGAGAAAGCCTGCCGGATACGCTCTCCCGCGTGTAGCGTGATGTTGGTCTGCGCAACCTGCTTAAAGCCCTGCGCCGTGACGGTGAGGGTGTACACGCCAACCGGAAGCTGAGCCAGCAGGAATTCGCCCGACGGGTTCGTTTTGGTCGAATATTTCAGTTGCGTGCTGTTTTCGACAGCGGCGATGGCTACGTCAGCGACCACGGCGCCCGACGGGTCTCGTACGATGCCGTCGATTTCTCCAGTGTTCATCTGGCAAAACACGGGCGCTGCCGCGGGCGCGGCGAAGCCGGCGAGAAAGACTGCCAAACGCGCGATGCCTATGATCCGCCGAAGCACGATGTGGCTCCAACGTGAAGGATTGATTCCGGGCCGAGGACGTTGTCAGCGAGCTGTCCAGTTAAGACAAACCAGGTTGATTCCGGTCGATACCCCTCACCCCATCGTTCGACCCGAGGGCATCGGCAGTCATGAAATTACACGGGAATCGAAGGGGCCGCTGTAAGGAGGATGTAAAAAGTCGGAAGGTTCGCCAGAGGAGTGCAAAAAAGTGCGCACCGGCAGGAAGCTGCTCAATGTCGCTAAGTGCTTTTTCAGCAATTAGTTAGCGGAATTTTAAGAGGGGACCACCTGTGTTGTCTTGGCTTCAATTTGGCGAGCGACGCGCTCCACGTAGGGTAAATGCAGTGTGAACGTGCTGCCGCGGCCCTGAGCGCTTTTCACGGTGACCTGACCCTTCATCGATTCGACGATGCTCTTTGCCAGAGGCAGCCCGAGCCCCGTGCCGTGGATTTGGGCAGCCATCACGGACGGGCTGCGATAGAAGGGCTCAAAGATGTGCCGCAATTCTTCAGCAGCGATTCCGATGCCGCGGTCGGTAACGCTGATCTGGATTTCTTTTCCGGTGAGCCCATGTTCCAAGGCGCGGGCGTCGATGCCGATCCATTTGTGTTCGCTTCCGTATTTCAGTGCATTGGTAATCAAATTTTGCACGCACTGCGACAGGGCCGGGAGGTCGCCGAAAATCTGAGGCAAATGAGGCTCGACGTTTTGTTCCACGTGGAACCCTGCCGTTCGGATGAGGCCGGCGGTGCCGGAGAGCGCCGCATCCAGGATTTCCGTCACATCAAGCGCGCGCAAACTGTAGCGCTGCTTGCCTTCGCGGATTGCGGCGAAAAGCAGAATTTGTTCGACCATTTCGAACAGTTTCCGGGCCTGCGCGCCGATCACCGATCCGTACTGTTCGAGTTGTGATTTTCCTTCGACCACGCCGTGAGCGATGTTTTCAGCCGCCGAGCTGATCACCGTAAGCGGCGTTCGCAGTTCGTGTGAGACTGCGGTCACGAAATCCATCTGGAGCTTTGCGAAACGCTGGGCGCGCGTGCTGGTGATGATCAGAATCGCCATGCTGACCACGAGAAGGAACAGCACGCCGAAACTGATCGTCAGGTCGCGGCGACGCGAGTCCGCGATGAACGCGCCGAGGGCGCCGCCTCGGCGGTGCCTGACGACTAGGCGCCAGTCCTCATCTGCGCCGCTGTCGCGCAGGAGCGAAAACCACGTGACCGCCACCGACGCCGCCGGGCCATTCTCCTGCGAAGGCGTATGGAAAATGCGAATAGGAGATTGCTGCCCTGCGCCCGCCAGGCGTCCAAAAATATCCATCGTTCCGTCGGCGTCAGCGACCTCGGTACTGCCAAAACCCGGGTCCGAAGAATAAAGAGGACCTCCCTCCTGGTCGCGGGTTGTCACCGCAACCTCGTAGTCCAATCCTTCCGTTCCGCGGAAATAGCGCTGCGCGAGAGCCGGAAGAATGTTGTTTCGCACTGCGTCGCGGTCCAACACGACCACAATCCAATCCGTCGCGTTTCCTGAATGAGGTTGATCGCCAGCTACGGCCGACGGATTGCGCTCAATGGCGCGGACGAGCGCGGAGGTTCGTGGCTCGAACTGCCATCCTACTAGCGGGCCGCCGGTGTAGAAGCGGTTCGCGAATTGCGCGTTCGCGTCCTGTGCTGGCTCGGCGATCGTATCAGCGGAAAACCCGGCAGGTTTGTCGGCATGGAGCGTCGATACAGACTGGCGCAAATCTTCGCGCAGAGTTGCGAAATTCGACGGCCAGTCCGCCGGCTCGAATCTTTGGCCCGACGGCGCAAGACGGAGGACTTGCGCGGCGGGGGCCTCATCAATCCGCAAGATATACAGGCCAGCCACCAGATTCGGATTCGCCGTCGACTTCTTCCATTCGCCGTATCTTTGCGCGTATTGGTTCCAATCTTCCTGCGTGCGTGACTCAGGGTCGACACGGAGAGCGACGCAAATTTCCGAGAAAGCGCGGAAGAAGTCGAGATGCCAATTGATCATGGACATCTGCAGGCTGTCGGCGAGACGAATGCTCGTGGCTTCGCTGACCTGGTTGCTCCAGCGGTACTGCAAGACGCCCAAAACGATAACGACGATCACCGCGAGGATGATAATGACCGTCGAAAATTCGCGTTCTCGGATGGGAAATCGCATTTGTCCGCCGGGCTACGCCTTGAACTTGTAGCCTAACCCCTGCACCGTGAGGATGAATTTGGGCTGCTTCGGATCGTCTTCGAGCTTTTGTCGCAGGCTGGCCACGTGCACGTCCACAGTGCGGGTGTACATCTCCGCGCTGTAGCCCCACACTTGTTTCAGCAACTCGTCGCGCGAAAGCGTCGCTCCCCGATGCTCGATGAAATACCGGAGCAACTGGAATTCGCGCGCGGAAAGATTTACTGGTTTTCCCTCGCGTGCGGCCTCGGTGCCAACAAGATCGACATGAACCGACCCGAAATCGAACCCGCCGGATTGCGCCGCAGGCCGGATGGGCGCACGGCGCATCAGCGCTTCGACGCGGGCCACAAGCTCCAGCATGTTGAACGGCTTGGTTACGTAATCGTCAGCGCCGATTTTTAGGCCGTTGACCTTATCGCTGGTTTGCCCGCGCGCCGTCAGCATCAGGATGGGTGTAATGAGCCCGGCTTCGCGGATGCCTTTGCACACATCGAATCCGCTGCGTTTCGGCAACATGATATCGAGGATGATCAGGTCGAAGGGAAGCTGGGTGGCCTTCTCGAAGCCCTCGTCGCCGTTTGCGGCACAATCGACGGCATAGCCTTCGTTCCGCAGGCGGTCGCCGACGGTCATTCGAAGGCCTTCCTCATCCTCGACAAATAGCAGGTTTCCACGCATCCAAAGTCACCGCAAATACGTCAAAGGTGTTGAGCTAGACGCATGCTGTGTTCCCCACAGGCACGGTATGCTTCGGCTCAATTCTTGACACATTTTCTTGCGGGATGCTAGCCTCGATAAGCTATCACAGCCTCCACCCGACTGGTGCTGGCCTCGGATGAACTCAGCGCGCTCGATCAGCGGTTACCGCGTCATCTGTCTTTTTCTGGCGTCAGCAGTGTTATGCCTCGGCATCATCCAGTGGAGTTTCCTGCCCATATTAGTTCAGAATGAGCCAGTAGCAAGTAGGCCTGTTCTGGGAGTGTCGGCCGGCCACACAGCGAAATTTGCGGCTCCGTATAAATGTCTGTTCGGAGACGGGTTGCGGCCGTGCCTCGCACAATCGAGGATCACCGTGCAGCGCCTTGCGTCCGGGTTGGTTCGCCTGCCGGAAGCTCCGATTTCCGGCCATAATGAGTTTTTCCTGTCCCACTACCCGCTGCGCGCACCCCCCTCTGCCTAAACAGCTGACGGGGAGCGGCCAGCGGTGATTCCCCCTAAGTCTAATCGAGACCCAATCGTTTCGGACGGTGTATCAGTTTTCGTCCCCGTAAGAAATGGTGCATTAGCCGACCGTTCCCCGGGAATCACGATGGCATGAATGGGGCTGGACGCTTCCCGATTTATTCGGTTTGGCGTTGAGGTGACCTGATGAGTTCTACTCAGTTGGAGCCAGCTTCACTAGAGGCGTTGCGGCAGCTTGACTCTTGTGCCGTCGCAAATGCCATCGAGACCTTTAGTGTTCGCTTGCGCAATACGGGATTTGCCGATGCGAGTGTTCGCTGCATATTGGAAGATCTTCCTCCGCTGGTCGGTTACGCCGCGACCATTCGCGTGCGCACGTCCGATGCGCCGATGGAAGGGGATAAGTACTATTATCAACTGGATTGGCTGGATCACGTTTTGACCGTCCCCTCTCCACGAATTCTCGTTGTGCAGGACATAGACCGCCATGCCGGACTTGGCTCCTTCATCGGAGACGTTCACATGAATATCTTGCGGGCGCTCGACTGCGTTGGCGTCGTGACCAACGGCGCCGTCCGCAACGTCGAAGCGGCGCGCGCCCTCAAGTTTCAGTTGTTTGCAGGGAACCTGTCAGTGTCTCATGCATTTGCCCATGTGTATGATTTCGGGGCTCCCGTCCAGGTCGGACATACGCCGGTGCGGCCCGGCGATTTGCTGCACGGCGACAGGCACGGAGTTCAAACCGTTCCTATCGAAATTGCGCGAGAGATTCCCAATGTAGCGAAAAGAATGCTCGACGAAGAGCGGGAGATCATCGAGTTGTGCAAGTCGAGCGCTTTTACCCTGGAAAGGCTTCGATCCGAGGTGGCTGCCCTGGGCGCAAAAAGGAAGAAAACCAATGCATAACGCGACAACTCGAACGAGCGGAGGTTTTCCCGCGGGGCGCATCCGTCAGAGCGTTCCATGGCTGTTACTTCTCAGCAGCATCACTATTTTAGGCGGATGCGGCGAAGGGCGAAAAACGGCGGCCGATGATGCAGCCAACGCTCCGCCCGCAGCGGTCGTGAAAGTGGCGCGAGGAAATATCGCAGACAACTTGGAGATCGCTTCCGAATTTCAGCCCTTTCAGGAAGTTGATGTTTACGCAAAGGTTTCGGGCTACATCCAGAAGCTCAACGTCGACTACGGCACTCACGTCAAGCAAGGGCAAGTCCTTGCGGTCCTGGAAATTCCCGAACTACAGCAGCAATTGCAGCAGGACGAGGCCTCCGTCCGGCGAAGCGATCAAGAGCTCTCGCGCGCCCGTGAAGACTTGAACCGCGCACAATCAGCGTACAAAGTCGCCCACCTCACCTATACACGCCTCGCCGACGTCCAGAAGTCGCGTCCCGAACTCGTCGCGCAGCAAGAGATTGACGTAGCGCAGGGAAAGGACCTCGAGGCGGACGCGGACGTATCCGCGCAGAAGGCTGCGCTCGCCGCGGCGGAGCAAGCACTGCTGGCCGCGAAAGCCGCGCTCGGCAAGGACCAAGCATTGTTCGACTACACGCGCATGACTGCTCCATTCGACGGCGTAGTCACACAGATCTATGCGTATACGGGCGCATTGCTTCCGGCGGGAACTTCGTCGAACAAGGGAGATTCCGCGTTGTGCCGGCTTTCGCAGAACGATCATCTGCGACTGGTCATCCCCGTTCCGGAGAGGGCGGTGGCGGACATTCACACAGGTCAAGCGGTGGCTGTGAATGTGTCGGGATTGAACAAAGCGTTTGAGGGCAATATTGTGCGCTTCTCCGATCAAATTGACACGACTACGCGGACGATGCACACCGAAGTGGATGTGCCCAACCCAAAGTATGAACTCGTTCCCGGAATGTACGCCTCCGCGAAAATCCCGCTTCATTCCGCCTCGAATGTATTGATGATTCCGGTTCAGGCGGTGCAGGCAGCCGGAGAAGGAAAGGGAACGGTCCTCGTGGTGGATCGGAGCAACCGGATTGAGAAGCGAACGGTCACCTTGGGGATGCAATCCGCCACGAGCGATGAAATTCTCTCCGGGCTGCAGGAGAACGAAACCGTAATCTTTGGACCCCAGGGACAATACCAAGCGCAACAAATCGTCTCCCCGAAGCTTGTCGAGCCTTCCACGGCCGAATAGGAGTCTTTCCGATGCCTTCCTTTGCGATTCGACATCCATATCTGTTGATCGTGGTTTGCTTGTTCGCATGCGTTCTCGGCCTCACGAGTGTGGCGCGCATGCCCGTCGACATGTTTCCTCCGATCGACCTCCCAGTCGTTCTGGTCGCGACGTTTTATAGCGGCATGCCGCCTCAGCAGATTGAAGCCGACATCACCGACACGTTCGAACGGTTTTTCACTCTGGCGAGCGGAATCGACCATATGGAATCGCGGTCGATGGCTGGCGTGAGTCTCATCAAGATCTATTTCCAGCCCGGAACGGACGCGAACGCCGACGTGACGCAAATCTCAAACCTCGCCATGGCGGACCTGCGACGACTGCCGCAGGGAACTCTTCCTCCAGTGGTGATGAAAGTGGACGCGTCCAGCCTGCCGGTTTGCCTGCTAACCGCGGAGGGCGAAGGACTGAACGAAACCCAACTCCACGACTATTTGCAATATCAGATCCGAAACCAGATAGCTGGTGTTCCGGGAGCGACGGTCCCGCCGCCCTACGGCGGTAAATACCGGCAGATCATGGTCTACGTGGACCCCCTGAAACTGCAAGCGCACGAACTGAGCCCCATGGATGTCGTTCGCGCAACGAATTCTGCCAACTTGATTCTGCCTGCCGGCGATGTGCGTCTCGGGCCGATGGATTACAACATTTATACCAACGCGCAAGTCTCGGACGCGAAGGAATTGAATCAAGTCCCGCTGAGGACTGAGGGCCAGAAATCCGTGTTCCTCTCCGATGTGGGCGATGCGGTCGACGGTTCCGCTTTGCAGTACAACATTGTCCGTGTGGACGGCCAAAAATCGGCATACGTAGCGGTGCAAAAGCAGGGAGGCGACACCAATACGATTGCGGTGGTGAACGGGATCAGAAATGCAATCAAGACCCTGCGCGACATTCCATCTCAGCTCAAGACGCACGTCGTTTTCGACCAGTCCCAATTCGTCAAGCAGGCTATCTCGACCGTGCTTCGCGAAGGCAGCGTCGGGCTTCTGTTAACGGCAATCATGGTGCTGATTTTTCTCGGGAGCGTTCGCGCCACCGTGGCTGTCCTTCTTTCAATTCCTCTCTCGGTGATGATCGTATTTTTCGTTCTCCATACGGGGAATCGTTCCATCGACAGCATGGTTCTGAGCGGGCTGGCGCTCGTGTTTTCGAGACTCATCGACAACTCCGTGATCGTTCTCGAAAACATTTTTCGGCACATTGAGCATGGCGAGGACCCTCCGACTGCGGCGGTGCAAGGCGCCAACGAAGTAGTGCTGCCGGTCCTTGCAATCACTCTGATCGCGGTCGTGGTGTTCTTCCCGGTCACGTTCTTGTTCGGTGTGAGCAAGGACTTGTTTTCCGCATTGGCGCTCGCCGTTGTGATCGCGCTTTTTGCGTCTTATTTCGTCGCGGTGACGGTGGTGCCACTTTACAGCGCGCAATATCTCAAGCCGATCGAAGAGCACGGCGGCGCGGAGGGGAAGTCGGCGCTGGCCAGATTTCACATCTGGTTCAACGTAAAATTCGAGCGATTGCTGAATTTCTACGAGCGCTGGGTGCGAAGAGCGCTCGAGCATCCCCGGGAAGTACTCTTCGGATTTGCCGCGCTGTTCCTATTGAGTTTCCTTCTCTACCCATTCATCGGCGTCTCCTTTTTTCCGAGGACGGACGCCGGCCAATTCGTGATCAACGTGAAAGCGCCAACGGGCACTCGAATTGAGCTGACAGAGAAGTATGTCGAGAGCGTGGAAAACATTGTCCGGAAAGTTGTCCCTCAATCCGAACTCAATACCGTTGTCTCCAACATCGGACTGATGTCGGACCTCTCATCCCTTTTCACGCCGAATTCCGGAATGCACACGGCCTTCGTCCAGGTGGGTTTGAAGGAGGACCACCGAGTGAGCAGCTTTGTGTATATGCGTCAAGTACGCGAACGCGTCGCCAATGAACTACCCCAGCTGCGCACGTACTTCCAATCTGGAGGGCTGGTGGACGCCGTGTTGAACCAAGGGGCGCCGGCGCCGATCGACGTTCAAGTCAGCGGGTCGGACCTGCAGGCCGCTGACCGCATCGCAGAAGATCTGGCGCGCCAATTCCGAGCGGTGTCGGGAGTGTCCGACGTTTATGTCCCGCAGGACATGGACTATCCGTCCTTGCAAGTGATGGTGGATCGCGAGCGGGCCAGTCAATTGGGGCTTGACTCCAGGGAAGTGATCGACAATGTAATCACGGCGCTGACGTCAAACGCGATGATCGCGCCCAGCTATTGGGTCGACCCGAAAAACGGGAACAACTACTTCGTGACGGTCCAATACCGCGAGAACCAGGTGAAATCTCTCGAAGACTTGAAGGCCATGCCGCTGCACGCGCCAAATCTGAAACTGCCAACGTACCTGAATCAAGTGGCGAACGTGCAACTGATCCAATCGCCTACCGAGGTGGACCACTATCAGCTGCAAAGGAGTATCGACGTGTACGTGTCGCCGTCCGGCGAAGATCTCGGTAATGTCGCCAAAGAGGTAACAAAAATTATCGGCGATACAAAACTCCCTTCGAACCTTCGTGTCAATCTTCGCGGTCTCGAGGTAACGATGCAATCTTCGTTCCGCAGTTTCGGATTTGGACTTTTACTCGCCGTCCTCCTCGCCTATCTCGTGCTGGTGGCGCAATTCACCTCCTTCACCGACCCCGTGCTAATCGTCCTTGCCGTGCCCACGGGCATCATTGGCGTGCTCGTGACGCTTGCTCTTACCGGAACCACGCTCAACATTCAGTCGCTCATGGGTGTCGTGATGCTGCAAGGGATGGTGGTCTCCAACAGCATTCTGATTGTGGACTTCGCTAATGTTCTTCGCGGTGAGGGCCACAGCGTTGTCGAAGCGGTTGCGCGCGCCTGCCGCATCCGGCTACGCCCGATTTTGATGACTTCCTTGGCCACGATCGTCGGGTTGCTTCCGATGGCGCTGAAATTGGAAACGGGCAGCGAAGCGTATGCACCGCTGGCTCTGGCCATCATCGGCGGTCTTATCTCCTCGATTCTGCTGACGATTTTCGTGGTTCCCGCGGCGTATCTACTGATTTATCGAAGAAGGGCGGCAACCAGCGCCGTAGTCGTCCCCGGGGAGGCACGATGATGGGTCGCTCTTGCAGGGTCGTATTGGGTACTATTTTGTTGATCGCTGTTTTCGGCATCACTCCGTGCAAGGCGCAAACTCCGCCGTCGAATCCGGCTTCATCTTCGACTCCAACCCAAACTCAAAATCAGAACGGGCAGCGTTTGACTCTGCAGGACGCAGAAAACATCGCGATCCAGAATCACCCGCAGATTCAAGCGGCGGCGCAGCTGGCCTTGGCTGCGACTGCTCAGATGAAGGAAGTGCAGTCCGCTTACTATCCGCAGGCAAGCGGGGCGGTCACAGGAGCGAAGGCAGAGACGAACAGCCGGATCGAAGCGGGATTTCTCAACAGCCCGTCGCTCTTCGACAAATTTGCCGAAGGTGTCTCAGTCAGCCAGCTTGTGACGGATTTTGGGCGGACACACGAATTCTCGAAAAGCTCACACTTCCACGCGCAGGCGCAGCAGGAAAACGTCGTCACCACTCGAGCGGACGTTCTTCTGCGCGTTAACGAGGCGTACTTCGCAGTCCTGAAGGCGCAGGCCGTTTTGCAAGTCGCCGACGAAACAGTAAAAGCGCGCCAGCTCGTCGCGGACCAGGTTGGCGCGCTCGCGAAGAGCAATCTCAAGTCAGGCTTGGACGTCAGCTTTGCGAATGTAGACCTGGGCCGGGCGCAGCTGTTACTTGTGCAGGCGCAGAATGACTTGCAGGCATCCTATGCGCAGCTTTCCGATGCGCTGGGCTATTCCGACACGCGGACATTTCAACTTGCACAGGAAGCCGCGCCGGGCGCTCCACCACCGGATGTCGCGCCGCTCATCGCCGAAGCATTGCAAAATCGGCCCGAAGTGGTCAGCCAGGGCTTGGACGTGAAGTCGGCGCAAAGCTACGCCACGGCGGAGCGCGATCTCTGGTTCCCTACGATCTCGGCGGCCGGCGTTTCAGGCCTCGCACCCTACCGCCAAGAAACGTTGTCCAGCCGGTACGCGGCGGCGGGATTCAACGTGAACGTGCCCATTTTTAACGGGCGGCTCTTCAACGCTCTGCACTCTGAAGCAACGGCGCGGGCGCACGCTCAGGAGCAGCTTCTGCGAGACCTTGAGGACCGCGTCGCACGTGACGTGCGCATGGCGTGGCTCAATGCTGTCTCCGCTTACCAGCGCCTCTCCCTCACCGAACAATTGCTGGCACAAGCGAAGCAGGCTTTTGATCTTGCTCAATCGCGATACCAGCTTGGGTTGAGCTCGATTATTGAACTGAGCCAGGCTCAGCTGAATTTGACCGAAGCACAGATCGAGCAAGTCAGCGCCGAGTACGAATATCAAACGCAAACCGCGAATCTGAATTTCCAGCTCGGCCGTTTGCGGTAAGTGGCGCAGGGCTTCAGCCTGCGGGGGTTACTGCTCATATCGCCAAAACTCGCAGGCTGAAGCCTGCGCCACGGAAGCAGACTCACACGCCGCGCGCTTGACAATCCCAATTCGCGAGCTATGCTGAGGCTCTTGAAGGTGGCCATCAGCTCCGATCACGCGGGATTTGCATACAAAGAAAAAATTAGAGTTCTATTGGCTTCGCTAGGCCACGAAGTGCGCGACTTCGGCACCTTCAGCGAAGAGCCGGTGGACTATCCTTTGTTTATTCGCCCCACGGCGGAGGCAGTAGCGCGGGGTGAAGTTGAGCGCGGGATTGTGCTTGGCGGATCGGGTAATGGTGAAGCCATCGTAGCCAACAAGGTGCGCGGTGTACGCTGCGCGCTTTGCTGGAGCCTCGAGACGGCCCGGCTCGCTCGGGAGCACAACGACAGCAACGTCCTTTCCCTCGGCCAGAGAATGATTCCGGAGGATCTGGCCTTGGAAATCGTAAAGATCTGGCTGGTCACACCGTTTGCGGGCGGGCGGCATGCGCGCCGAATTGCCGAAATCGAGCCTGAAGTGTGACGCGGCCCGTTTTGGAGCAATCGTGAGACGTTTTTGGAAGACGTCGTTTGCAGTTTTGTTGTGCCTCGTCGCTGCGCTTGCGATCGGTATCACGTTTACCGTGGGTTGGCGCCCGTTTATTGGGCCGCGCGCCCGTTCGTTGACGAACCGCGTATTCGAACGGACGCCGGAGCGATGGTCGCGGGGAAAGTATTTGGTCGAAAGCGTCAACGCGTGCCTTGACTGCCATTCGCCGCACGACTGGACGAAGCACGACGCGCCGATCACTCCCGGAATGGTTGGCGCCGGCGAAGATTTTTCTTCCATGAAAGGACTGCCGGGCACCGTAGTGCCGCCCAATCTCACACCCGATCCCGAAACCGGAACGGGAACCTGGAGCGACGACGCGTTGGCTCGAGCCATCCGAGAGGGGATTGGCCATGACGGCCACGCGCTTTTTCCGATGATGCCATACCAGCACTATCGCCATCTCTCTGATGAAGATGTTGCCTCCATCGTCGTTTACTTGCGATCGCTGCCTCCGGTCCGGAATCCGCTGCCGAAGACAGAGATTATTTTCCCTGTGAGATATCTGATTCGGGCCGTCCCCGAGCCGATCACGGCTCCGGTGCCGGATCCGGATGTCTCCGACCAGGTCAGGCGCGGCGCATTCCTAGTGGACATCGCAGGCTGCGTGGACTGTCACACACCTGTCGATCGCGGCCAGCCCCTACCGGGCATGGACTTTTCAGGCGGCCAAATCTTCGAAGGCCCCTGGGGGAGGATCGCCACAGCGAATCTGACTCCTGACCCATCTGGGATTCCTTATTACGACGAGACCTTGTTTCTGCAGGCGATTCGAACCGGGTATGTGAAGGCGCGCCCTTTGAATCAGATCATGCCCTGGCATATCTACCGAGGAATGACAGACGAAGATCTGAAGGCCATATTCGCCTACTTGAAAACGCTCAAGCCGGTTAGGCATGTTGTGGACAACTCGGAGCTGCCAACACTGTGTGAAATCTGCAGAACAACCCACGGCGGTGGCGAAAAGAATCACAAAAACTAGCTCGAGTTAGTCGACCGCAGGGAGTTGGGAAACGTTCCAACCACCGCCGAGCGCTTTCACAAGCAGAACGGTTGACGTCATTCGGCGGGTTAGTAGACTCACGGCAGTTCGTTCGTTCGCGAGCGCGGCGTTCTGCGCGGTAATGACGGTCAAGTAGGTATCCAGCCCGCCTTTGTAGCGGTTGGTTGATTGTTCCAACGCGCGATTCGCGGCTGCGACTGCAGCGTCCTGCGTTTTGGATTCATCTTCGAGCACTCGCAGATCGGACAATGAGTCCTCCACTTGTTGGAAGGCGGTGAGGACGGTCTCCTGGTAGTCTGCCACCATTTCGTCGTAGGAAGCCTTGGCCTGATCGGATACCGCGTGCCGTCGCCCTGCGTCGAAGACCGTCTCTGCCGCCGAAGCGCCGATGGACCAGAGCCCGCTCGGACCGGTCAGCCACGAAGGAAATTGCCCGCTCTCGAAGCCTCCTATGAGTCCCAGTGTGATCGCCGGGAAATAGGCCGCGCGCGCAATTCCAATCTGTTCGTTGGCGGCTGCGACCCTTCGCTCCGACTCGGCAATATCGGGGCGGCGCTCCAGCAGCTCTGAGGGCAGGCCTGTCGCCGGCACGGGTGGGGCCGCGGGCAATGCAGCGGGCGCGAGGCTAAACGTCGAAGCGGGCTGGCCGATCAGGACAGCGACGGCGTGTTCGAATTGGTCGCGCGCGGAGGTGATGTCAATGTCCTGGGCGCGCGTCTGTTCGAGCTGGGTGGCGGCGAGATCCACGTCCTCTCGCGAAGCGAGGCCTCCCTGGAAGCGGCTCTCGGTCAGGTCGAGCGCTTTTTGAAACGCGTCAACGTTGGTATCGAAGAGTTGCTTCTGCGCGTCGAGTCCACGCAGGGTGAAGTAATCGAGCGCAAGTTCGGCGTGCAGGCTGAGGCGCACCGTTTCTAAGTCCGCCGCCGACGCTTGTGCAAGAGCGCGGCTAGCTGTCACAGACCTTCGGATGCTGCCCCATGTGTCCACTTCGTAGGAAACATCTCCCTGCAGGATAAAGTCAGAGTAGTTAGTGGGCGAGGTCGCGCCACGGAGCGCTCGATCGATTGATTGCCTTTGGCGTGTGGCTGATGCACTCGCGTTGACGAGAGGGAAGAGCGCGGATCGAGTCTGCCGCAACACGTCGCGCGCTTCCTGAAAGCGATCGATGGCTGCGCGTAAGGATTGGTTGGAAACGGTTAGCTGCTCCTCGAGCTTGTTCAGCTGGGGATCTTGAAAAATTTCCCACCAATTTCCTTTACGCGCCTCATCGCTCGGCTGCGCAGGCTTCCAGTTTCCTGTCTCTTTGTAGGCAGGCGGAATTTGCGTTGTGGGTCTCGAATACTTAGGGCCGACCGAGCAGCCAGCGCTGATGAATAGGCCCAGGGAGAGAACTGGGAATACAATGCGGCCGCGGGAATGCTTTTTGTGAGGAGGCCGTGAGTTGAGGGCTCGTCCCGTCGACGTCACGGCTTCCTCTGCGCTGCTGCTGGTGGTGGTTCCGCGAGGCGCACGGCTGTGCCGTCTGTGAGGAAATCCGGAGGATTGAGGACCACCGACTCATCGCCCTTGAGCCCAGCGACGACTTCGATCTCCGTCCCGAAATCACGGCCGGGAGTAATCGGCAGGAGAACGATCTTCCCATTCTTGACCGTAGCCACTTGCAAGCCCGCGGATTTGAAAATGGTGGTATTCACCGGAAGCGTGAACGTGTTCACCGGCGAAGGGAGCTTGAGATGGACCTCGACATAGCCACCGGGTTTGAGCAGCCCCGAGGAGTTGTCTACGTCGACTTCGGTGAGCAGCGTTCGCGTGTTGTTGTCGATCGCCCCGGAGCTTCTTACGATGCTTCCTTCAAATCTCCGGCCTGGGAACTCAGTGAGCACGAGGTCCGCGCGCAGGCCGGGCCTGATCTCGGGTGAATCGATTTGAGGGACGTTGACGTAGACACGCAATCGGTTGATTGCGGCAATGTGAAACAGTTCGCGCGTAGTGCCGCCGCTGCTGCCCGGATCGATCAGTGCGCCAATGTCGGTGTTGCGCGCGGTGATCACGCCGTCGAACGGGGCATACACTTTTTCGAAAGACTGCAAATCTTCGAGGCGTTTCACATTGGATCGTTCCGATTCGACGGTGGTTCGCCGAGCGTCTAAGTTCCCCCTTGCGTTGTCGACGTCCTGCTGCGCGACGGAATCGGTTTTCAGCAGATCCTGATATCGGGCCGCGGTGACTTCAGCGAGGCGCAAATTCGCCTCTGCGGTCGCTAGATCCGCTCGTGCCTGCTGTAACTGCTGGTCCACTTCTGGCGAGTCAATCTCCGCAAGGAGTTGACCTGCTCTCACCTTTGCGCCCATGTCCACGGACCAGCTTTTCAAGTAACCGCTGGTCCGAGCGAAGATAAGCGCATCCGTAAATGGCTGCATGTCGCCGGGCAGAACGATTTCCTGCTGCGGCGCTCCAGGCTTCGGACGGACGACGGAGACACTTGGGATCGCAAGGTCCTGCGTCTCCTGCGCGAGTTGTGCATTTGCCTGTTTGCGGCTGGAAATGCCCCAGATCACGATGAAGGCTACGACGACCACGACAAACAGAAGCAACAGGGCGCGAGAAGCCGCGCCACCTCGTGATGCCATATTTCTCGCGCGATCTCTGGCCGGCTTTTCTGTCCGGTCCTGACCGGAAACAACCTGCATCTCTCCCTCCGAGCTAGTCTCCTGGAATTTCTATGACCGCGGACTTAGTTGGGTCTTTCCTGAACCCGTGAATTAAGCTGTAGACCGACGGCACAAACAGAAGCGTCGCGACTGTCGCAAAGATGAGACCGCCGATCACGGCGCGCCCGAGCGGGGCGTTTTGCTCGCCGCCTTCGCCGAGGCCTACGGCCATCGGCAGCATGCCGATGATCATCGCCATAGCGGTCATGATTACCGGGCGGAAGCGAGTGAATCCGGCTTCTTCGGCGGCCCGAACCGGATCGAGTCCTTCCTGGACCTGTTCCTTGGAAAAGCTGACGACCAGGATGCTGTTGGCGGTGGCCACGCCCATGCACATGATCGAGCCGGTCAGGGCGGGCACGCTGATCGTTGTGTGAGTAACGAAGAGCATCCAGACAATTCCTGCCAGCGCTGCGGGCAGTGCGGAAATGATGATGAAGGGGTCGAGCCACGACTGGAAATTGACGACGATCAGCAGATAGATCAAAAGGATCGCGAAGCCCAGCCCGGCCAGTAGCCCAACGAACGATGAGTGCATCGTGTCGATTTGGCCTCGCACAAACATCTGGGAGCCTCGCGGAAGGTGCGAGCGATTTCGGTTGACGATATTGTCGATATCCTTGGCGACCGCGCCAAGATCGCGCCCCTGGTTCGATCCAAAAATATCGATCATTGTTTGGGCGTCATAGTGCGATACCGTTGCCATTCCCGTCCCACGGGAGATGGTCCCCAAATTCGCAAGCTGTTGCCACCGCCCGCCTGAGTTGCCGCTGCCGCCGGTCACTGGAATATTTTGGAGATCCTGCAGGCGTTCAAAATCATACTGTGGCGCTTGCTCAACCACTTGGTAGCTCACGCCGGATTTAGGATCGAGCCAGAACGAAGGCGCCGTCTGGAAGCTGCCGCTCAGCGACACGAGTACGCTTCCGGCGACATCCCTCTGGGTATAGCCCGCCTGTAAGGTCTTTGTGCGATCCACATCGATATGCAGTTTCGGCTGATTGAAGGGCTGCTGTATCCGCAAGTCGGCAATGCCGGTGACCTCGTTGAGCTGTTTCAATAGGCTCGTTGCAAACTCGTGGTTCCCCTCGACATCGCGTCCCATGATTTGGATATCGATCGGCGCCGGAAGACCGAAATTCAAAATTTGGCTGACGATGTCGGCCGGAGGAAAGTAGAACATGACACCCGGAAAGTCCTTGTTCAGTTTGATACGCAAATCGTGCATGTATTGTTCGGTGGGATGATGTTTGCTGGCCAGGGAAATCATGATGTCGGCGTCCTGCGGCCCGATCGGCGCCGAAGTGCTGTATGTGTAGTTCAGGGCGCTGTAAGGCAGTCCGATATTGTCAATCACGCTTTCGATCTCGTTGGATGGAATCAACTCGTGAATCGACCGCTCCACGTCGCTGCACAACCCGGCCGTTTCTTCAATGCGAGTGGCGGTCGGGGCACGCACGTGCAGTTTGATTTGCCCGGCATCGACGCTTGGGAAGAAATCCTCGCCCAGCCAAGGATATAAGGCAAAGGAAGCCGCGCAGACCGCCAAGAAGCCGAGCGGAAAGATCACGCGGTGCGCCAGACACCTTTGCAGGATCCCGCGATACCCGTTCCGAAACCTTTCGAATTGCAATTCGAAGTGTCCCTGCAAACGCACAAACGGATTTCGGCTGTGCAACGATTTTTCAGCGGATTCCTCCTGATGTGCCTTCAGCAGATACCGCGCCATCGTCGGCACGAGGGTGCGCGAAAGCAGGTACGAAGCCAGCATCGCGAATACCACGGCCTCCGCCAGCGGAACAAACAAATACCGCGCCACGCCGGTCAGAAAGAACATCGGCACGAAAACAATGCAGATGGAAAGCGTGGACACAAATGCGGGCACGGCGATTTGCTGTGCGCCGTCCAGGATCGCCTGGATAATTTCCTTGCCCTGGGCGAGGTTTCGATTGATGTTTTCGATTTCCACCGTGGCGTCATCGACCAAAATGCCGACCGCAAGAGCCAAGCCGCCCAACGTCATAATGTTGATGGTCTGGCCGATGGCGCTCAACACGATGATGGACGTGAGAATCGAAAGGGGAATTGAAACCGCGATAATCAAAGTGCTGCGCCAGCTTCCCAAAAAGATCAAAATCATGAGTCCGGTGAGGCAGGCGGCGATGATCGCTTCGCGAACGACACCGTTGATCGAAGCGCGGACAAATAAGGACTGGTCGGCAATCGGCCGGGCACGGAACGTAGGTGGCAGGCCCGCAAGAACAACGGGCAACTCCTGCTTGATCTGCTTGATGATGTCCAGGGTTGAGGTTTTTCCAAGCTTCAGCACAGTCATGAGCGCGGCTCTCTGCCCATCCACCATGACAATGTTCGTCTGTGGGGGATTGCCGTCGCGGACGTGCGCGACGTCCCGGATGTAGATCGTATTCGTGCCCACGGTCTTGATCGGCAAGTCGTTCATCTCCTGGACCGTTTTCGGGCTCGAGTTCAAGTCCACATCATCTTCGAAGGAACCGATTTTGACAGTCCCGGCAGGGAGAATCAGATTTTGGTTGTTGACGGCATTGACGACGTCGTTTGGCGAGAGCCCCTTGGCCTGCAGCGCGGGAATATCGAGGTCCACCTGGATTTGGCGCTGTTTCCCTCCGTATGGATTCGGAAACACGGCTCCTTGCACTGTCGCCAACTGCGTGCGAAGAAAATTTCCCGCCAAGTCGTTCAACTGCTGCTCGGAAAGTCCCTCTCCGGAAATCGCGAGCTGAATGATCGGAACGGAGGAGGCGTTGTAGGCAAGGATGAAAGGCGGAATCGTGCCCGGAGGATCTTGCCGCACGGCGGCTTGCCCGAGCGCTGCGACCTGCGCCATGGCCATATCGATGCGCACGTTGGGATGGAAAAAAATCTTGATGACGCCGAGCCCGTTCAGGGACTGCGACTCAATATGTTCGACATCATTGACGGTGGCCGTGAGTCCGCGCTCATAGCCGACGATGATTCGCTCCGACATCTCTTCTGCCGAAAGCCCCGCATACCCGTACACGACAGCGATGATTGGAATATTGATGTCCGGAAAAATGTCGACAGGAGTGTTGTAAACCGCCAGAGTTCCGAGAATCAGAATCAACAGCGCCATTACTACAAAGGTGTAGGGCCTTCGCAGGGCCAGACGGACGATCCACATACTGAAATGCTAACTCCTCACCTTCCCAGCGCTGGCTTTTGCAGACACAAGCGCCATATTCCTGATTTGCCCTACCAGCGATTTTCAGTGTTGAATTCCGATTTCTTATCCTTGAAATCCGGTCTTCGCTGGCGATTCTGAAGACGCCTCCGCGCGCTGCTGACTCCTCACGCCATCTGGGAGAATCACCGAGGCGCGCCGTCCATATTAACCTCAGATGCGGGAACCTAAATTCCCGTTACAAGTCATTGCGCGAGAATTACTGCCGTGAATCGAGTTGCACACTTCCGCGGCTGGCTCAAAGATCGGCTGGGAAAACAGGCCCGTTGCGTCACTTTGCCAGGAAACCCTTGGACCATCGAGCCGGGTGGCACTACCATGCCGCTGTGAAGGTTTCCCCGAAATCTGAGTCGTCCCGGCCTGGAGGAGCCGACTTGCTACCCTTCAGGCTCACCCTGTTCGCCATTCCCAAGCATTTTCGCGGGCACATTGCTACCATCCAGCGAAATGCCATAACGAGTTGGACGCATCTCACTCCACGGCCCGAAATTTTGCTATTCGGCAACGAAGAGGGCACGGCCGAGATCGCGGCCGAGCTGCGCGTACGTCACGTTCCGGAGGTCGCGCGCAACGAATTCGGCACGCCGATGCTGGATGACCTTTTTCGCCTGGCTCAGAAGCACGCTGCGACGGACGTGCTTGGCTACGTGAACGCCGACATTATTCTCACGAACGATTTTTGCGCCGCCGCCGCTCGCGTCGACACTCAGTTCGAAAAGTTCATGATGGTTGGGCGACGCTGGGACCTCGATTGGGAGCAGCGGCTCGATTTTTCGCAAGCCGACTGGGCGCAATCCATTCGCGCTCTTGCTCTTCGCGCGAACGTTCAGCGACCGGGAAATTACATTGATTACTTCGTGTATCCTCGGGGACTTTGCGATGCACTTCTGCCACTCGCGATTGGACGTTTTTCCTGGGACAACTATCTGGTATGGCGCGCAAGATCGTGCGGCGCCGAACTTGTAGACGTTTCCCCAGTCGTCGTGGCGATTCATCAGAACCATGACTACTCCCATCACCCCTTGGGCCCGAACGAAGTGCCCTGGGGGCCCGAGCGCAAACGGAACCGTGACATGGTCGGGCCCTGGTGGCACTTGTACACGATCGAAGACGCCACACAGATTCTGAGTGCAGGCGGTTTTCAGCGCTCGCATCTCCACACGTGGCTCATGCTCAAGCGCCTGTGGTCGCATCCCCTGACGATCGCGCAACTGCCCTGGCTTGCGGTCAAGCGACTCGTCCGTGCCTAAGCTTCCCTGGCGCATCTCAGTTATACTGTCGCCTCTCGCGGCGTCCTCTTTCTGGGTGAGAAGTAGCGCACGTTAGCAATCCGCCGCGCCAAAGCAGGGGTCAGTTGTATCCATTCATTCATCTCGGTCCGGTGACCCTCGGCACCTACGGCCTGATGGTCGCGATCGGATTGATTTGTGCGTTTTTTATCTTGCGTGCGGATTTCAGGCGGCGCGGTATTTCAGCCGATGCGGAGGCGATTATCGGCATCACCGGGCTTGCGGGGCTCGTTGGCTCGCGGCTTTACCATTTGCTTGAAAGCCCTCGGGAATTTTTCGCCGATCCATGGCCGCAGCTTTTTAGCACGATGGGATTCGCGTTTTTCGGCGCTGTGATTGGCGGGCTGCTCGCTCTCTTATTTTTGGCGTGGCGCTTTCGAATATCGCCGCTACTGCTGCTTGACGCAGCTTCCCCAGCGGCCGCGATGGGCTACGGGATCGGTCGAATTGGCTGCCTCATTTCCGGCGACGGCGACTACGGCGTCCCCACGTCGCTACCCTGGGGAATGAGCTTTCCAAATGGGATCGTGCCCACGACGGAAAAAGTCCATCCCACGCCGATTTATGAGTTCTTGGTCGCCGTGTTGATCTTCTGGATTCTCTGGAAGCTTGGCGCGCGCACTCTGAAAGCACATGCCCCGAATGGAACTGTTTTTGCACCCTACCTCGTGCTCACTGGGCTGGCTCGATTTCTGGTGGAGTTTATTCGGATCAATCCGCGCTCGTTCTATGGCCTGACGAACGCGCAAGCGGCAAGCATTGTTTCGATGCTAGCGGGCGTTATTCTGTTTTTGTACTGCCGCAGCGCTGCGGCGCGGCACGCCACCGGCTGAAGACGCGCTCCCAGCCTTGGCTGGAGCGGCGTTCACCTTTCCAGTCTCATCCACAATCTCAACCGGTCCGTATTTGGCTAGGACTGGCTTGATCTTCGCGCTGTCGCCGATTGCAACAACCTGCATGGTTGCTGGGTTGATGTATTTTTTTGCCACTCGCTGCACGTCATCCGCCCCAACGGCCATGATTTGGGAGGGGTATTTGTCCCAGTAGTCGGCAGGGAAGTTGAACGTCTTCCGGATAATCGCGTAGCTGATGAGCTGCTGGGACGATTCGAGCGATAGCGCAAAGCGTGCGACGATCGAGCGCCGGGCGGCGTCGAGCTCGTCAGCAGTGACCTTCTCGTTGCGAATACGGTTTAACTCCCGCAGAAATTCCGTCATCGCTCCACCCGTCACTTCGGTACGCAGGTCGCCGCCTGCGGTCCAGGGTCCAGCATACTTTCGTGCGATCACGTTGCTATAAACGCCGTAGGTGTAGCCCTTTTCTTCACGGAGGTTCAAGAACAAGCGGCTTGCCGATCCCGCGCCAAGAATTTCATTGAGCACGATCAGCGCCGGATAGTCGGGACTGCCCCGGTCGATTGCCAGGTTCCCCATGAGCAGCGTCGTTTGCACGGAGCCAGGCCGGTCGACAAGAAAAACTTTCCCGTTGACCGCGGGCGGCGGCGCGGGTGCGAAAGTCACCGAAATTGTCGAACGGTGCCACTCCGACAGCCATTCGCGCAACTTTGGCACGAGCGAGTCTGCGTGGACATCACCAGAAATCGCCAGGATGGTATTTTGGGGCGAGTAGCGCTTCTCGTGCCAATCCACAAGCATCGCCGGCGTCAAGGAATCGAGCGAGATTGGTGTGGTCGAGACGACCGCGGCAGGATGCTTGCCATATAGCGCTCGGCTGAGTGTCTGATTCGCCAAAAACCCCGGCTGTGAGCGCTGTTGGAGAAGCGCGGGTTTCGTGCGCGACTGATATTGCGCGAGCTCGTTCGGAGGAAACGACGGATGCAGGAGCACATCCAGTGTCACCGCGAACCACTGCTCAAACGTGTCTGACAGCCCTGACGCGGACACTTCCGCAGAGCCAGAGCCGAATCCCGCCGATGTGGAAAGTGAAGCGCCCAGGGATTCAATCTGCTCGGCAAGTTGAGCGCTCGTCCGCCCTGACGTTCCTTCGCTCATCAACCGCGCAGTTGCGGAGGCGAGGCCGGGCTGATAGGCGGGCTCGTAGAGCGCGCCGGCGCCATTGATGTCGAACTGGACCGTCACAAGCGGAAACCGATGATCCTCGAGGATCAGGACCTGGATTCCGTTCGGCAAGGTGTCTTCGGTAGGCCGAGGCAGCTTTACCTTTAGGATTTCCTTTGATACGGGCACGCGATTTAGCCGCTCAACCTTGCTCGTTGGGATGGACTTATCCTGAGCGGTGTCTCCCTGCGCCCATGCCGTTGCGGCGCAAGCGCCGGCCAGAACGAACGCCGTCGTCACCATCGAGGATCTAACTCGGGTTTTGCCACTCATCAAAGTCATCATGCTCTTCATCGTTCTAGCTCGCACCTATTGCGCTGACGCAGCATTTTGCTGCGGCTTCGGGTTAGTCCAGACAACGGTTCGCTGATCTGCTCTCAGATACTGCCGGGCAACGCGCTCTATATCCGCGGGAGTGAAGCCGTCGTACTTCACAAGAATGCTGTTGATCAAGTCGGGGTCGTGAAAATACACCGTGTACCAGCCAAGGTTCCTTGCACGGTTCAGTGTGCTTGCATTGAACTCGGCAAGCTGCAGCCGGTCCTGAGTCAGGACTTTTTTCATTTCTGCAGACGTTACGCCCAGTGCCTTGACGCGCTCGAACTCGTCATAAATCATCTTCTCCACTTCGCCCGCGTCCAGTCCTGGTTTTAGCAGGGCGTGCGCTCCGAACAAAGCAAGCCCTCGCCGGAAATTGACGCCGCCCGCGACTTGCAGGGCCACTGCTTTGTCTTTCACGAGTTTTTGATACAGCCGCGACGAAGTTCCCCCGAACAATATGTCACCAAGCATGTCCAGCGCGTACCAGTCTGGCGTATTCGCAGGGACTGTCTTGTAAGCGATATCGAGCCGGGGCAGGCGCGCGAACGGGTCTTCGACTTGCGTTCTCCGCTCGGCCGTCTGCGAGGGTTCCGTCATATCCACGGGAGGAGGTGTGGGCTGCGAAGGGATATCTTCGAAGTATTTCTTGATTTTTGCCAGGGCACCCGCGGAATCGAAATCGCCGACCAGCGTCAGGACAGCATTGTTGGGAGCATAATACGTTTTGAAGAACTGCGCGACGTCCTCGAGGCTCGCCGCATTCAGATCGGCCATCGATCCCAAGGTGGAGTGTTTGTAGGGAAAGTTGTCGTACGCGAGGTCTTCGAGAACTTCAGCTGTTCGGCCGTAGGGCTGATTGTCCACCCGCAGCCGCTTCTCTTCCTGAACGGTGTTCCGCTGGTTGTCGAGATTGGCTTGATTGATCCGCAGCGCGCGCATGCGATCGGATTCGAGGAACAGCGCCATGTCAAGCTGATTGGCGGGCACGCGCTCGAAATAGTTGGTCGAGTCGTTGTTCGTCGTCCCGTTTACGTCTCCGCCATTCACGCGCACAAGGATCAAATGCTCGCCCTTGCCCACGTTCTGCGAGCCTTGAAACATCATGTGCTCGAACAGGTGCGCAAATCCCGTGTGGCCGGGCAGCTCATTGCGCGATCCAACATCGTAAGTGATGCAGAGCGACACCGTGGGCGCGGCGTGGTCTTCCGAGAGCACAACGCGTAGTCCGTTTCTCAGTGTCGACTGTGCAATGGGAATCCGCGCATCTTGAGCGGTCCCGACGCTAGCCGCAGGCACCGCACTCTGCTGCGCCGCCAGTCTCGGCGAAGCGATCACTAACGCGAGAACAAGACAAGTCGCAGAAATCTCTTTGAATCGTTTCATGGATATTCTATTCGTATTCCCAATAAGCTGCCCTTCGAAAACAGTGTAAGAAGCACCGATACGGTATCCTAACTTTCAATGGACGCTTGCGGGGAGGAAAAGTTTGCCGCGAGGCTCGTAACGTTCACGGTGTTTCGAAAGTCAAGAGCTCTAACACGGTCATCCACGCCGCCCTAATTGGCAGCCCGAAACATGAAAATAGCTGCTCGAAGGCCGGCACTGATTCTCAAGGGTTCGCGGCTTTTGCCAGCGCGGAGTGCGCGAGCGGGCGCGACGCGGAGCTCCCTAGCCCGGAGAGCTCCGCGGACGCCACCTCCAGCAGGTAAGCTGAACGGGCAAGTCGTGCGTGAATCCTCACCAGTGCAGTTTTAGGCCGAATTGCACCTGCCGGGATGTCGTGGATGTACTCGTAATCGCTCCGGCCGCGGGGGACTGAACTGGAACATTGGTGCTCTTGCTCGGAGTCGGTAATGTATTTAGCGTAACGGAAGGCAGCAAGACGGCAGCGATCAGGTTTGGCGTGTTGAAGTTGGCCCGGTTCAGCAGGTTGAAAAACTCGGCCCGGAACTGCAGGCTCATGCTTTCGCGCAAACGGGTCTCCTTGATTACCGAAAAGTCCCAAGTTCCGAGGCCCGGACCAACGTAGGTATCTCTCCCCACGTTGCCGAAGAAGCCGCTGTTGTTTACAGGGGCTACAAACGCCGCAGGGTTAAACCACTGACTAGGCTTTCCAAGCACGACCGGCCCGGAAAAGGTCGGGTCCAGGAACGGGCGCACCGGATTGCGCGTGTCCCCGTCGTTCGACGGGTTGTATCCGAGTTGCGGCGTGAACGGGAAGCCAGACTGCACAGTCACAATGCTATTCAGCGTCCATCCGCCCAGAAGAGAACTCGTCCAGCGTCCGGTGCTTCCGAAATATCTTCTGTCGGCGCCAAATGGCAAATCGTAACTCGCCGTAATGACTCCCAAGTTTCGAACGTCGTAAGTGGCCGGTCCCCAGTCCGCCTTGATGTTCGAAGGAATTGAGATCAGCCCTGGGGCATTGGCGGCAGCGGTGGCGTTCAGCGAGTCCCCATCGTCCAGAGCCTTGGCCCAGGTGAACACGCCTCGAAGTGTCAGCCCCTGGCTGAATCGGTGCTTTAGGTCCACCTCCAGCGCGTTGTAAGAGCTAGTTCCTTCAGAGAACCAAGTCCAAGTATTTGCGACGACTGTTGGAACGGGCTTCTTCGTGTTCGGCGCGATGAAATATGTGCCAGCGGGCACCGGCTTTCCGGCCAGGTTGCCCCAAATCGGGAGATTGTTGCCGCTGCTTGGGTCCTTGTATGTTGTCGACGGGAACGTGGCCGGGCACGGCGACGCCGGGCACACCACGGGCACTGGCGCGTTGGCATCGACGCCGACAAGTTCGTGAACTCCGTGGCTTCCGACGTAGCCAACGCTCAAGGAAGTATTGGGTGACAATTCCCGCTCAATTCGCAGCGAATACGTGATTACGGTGGGGGTTTGCATATCGGGCTGAACACCGCCTGGTACCAACAGAGGGTTCAAGCTCGTAGGCGGAGGCACGCCAGGACTAAATGGGAGCGGGAGTTTGCTCAGGCTGCTTGAGGCAATCGTGTACGTCGGATTAGAGGGCGCATTTTGATCGGCACGATATCCAAGAGCGTCCTGCAAATCGTCATACATCCCAAATCCGGTACGGATGACCGTCTTGGAACCAAACGGGCTCCATGCAATTCCAATGCGAGGTTGCGGCAAGAACTTCGCGCGATTGATCGTGAAGAGAGAGCCGCCCACATTTGGCTGCGTCGAAATTACTCCCGTCAGGAAGGTATAGTTAGCCGCTCTCGAGTACTTTTCATTCCAACCCGTGCTGAGCTCAGCCCGGAAACCCAGAGACAGCGTGAGGCTCGGCCGCACTCTGAGGACGTCTTCCGCATAAAGTGCGCCAAACCAGGCTCGCCAACTGAGCGGCGTCGGAGACGGATCATAGAGAAAGCTGCCTGTGCCCGCTAGAAACGCTGGAAGCCCGGTGAATGTCATTTGTCCGTATTGGCTGAGCGCGATCTGCTCGTTAGACTGAAACTGTTGGACCCAGATTCCAGTGGTCCATTGATGGCGACCACTGATAATCGAGACTTGGTCCGCGTACGTGAGAATATTGCGAGCCACGAACAGATTGCTTCCGTTGTTGCTGCCCGCTAGACCCAGCTGTGCCTGTGGATTAGAGGCTTGGCTGCCTCCCACAACCACGGCACCCACAGGATGCCCGGTGACAAATCCTGGGACGCTTGCAGCTGGAGTGCCCGGTGTGGGTTCGCCGGCATAAAAATATCCGGCGCGTGAGTATCCGATCCGCGCGGTGTTGATCAAACTGCCTGAAAAGGCGTGCGTTTCCTCCAAGCTGAGCACCTGCTCGCGCAGGGTTAGCAGATCCGTCGAGAACGCGTCGAACGGCGTTGCGGTCACGCTTCCGCTGTCGTCGGCTGTGTAAACGCCCGAGGCTGAATCCTTTTGGGAAAAGACATGATCGAACCGCGCAGTTCCAAAGTTCTCATGGATGGTCTGAAATGGACTCAGGAAAATTTCCGCGACTCCATCGTTGCCTGAGACTTTGAAATCCTGGCTGGGCGGCAAATTCGCAGGCGGGGCGGGCCACAAATTGAGCAATCCGAGCGATTTAACGATTGGCGCTGCGTCGGCGATTGAATTCGCATCCGGGACGAGCTCGACGGACGTCTGGTGCAAATTCTGGCGCGACCCTTCGTAATTAGCGAACAAAAACGACTTGTCCTTTTGGATGGGCCCTCCTATGGAGGCGCCAAATTGACTTCTTTGGAAGGGTGGGGCCGAACCGACATCAAAAAAGTTTGCCGCGTCCAGCGCATTATTGCGAAGGAATTCGTAGACCGAGCCGTGCCACTGGTTCGTTCCCGATTGTGTGACGATCGTCACCTGGCCGCCGGGATGTTTGCCGTACTCCGCTCCGTATGTGTCGCGTTGTAGATTGAATTCGCGGACTGCCTCTACGCCGATCAGTTGCTCGCTCGCGCCGCCCGGCTGCATGTTATTTTCTGCGGCGCCGGTGAACTCGACCCCGTTTAGCAGAAATAGATTTTGTTGCGGGCGGTTCCCGGCGACCGAAAACATGTTGCCGGTCGTCGAGTTCGAGACGCCGATGCCGCCTGTCTTTTCCCCAGTAAAATTCACGACGCCTGGATTTAGCGTCATCAGCTCGTCATAGCTGCGGCCGTTGAGAGGAAGCTCCTTCACCTGTTCCTCAGCAACCAAACCTGAAATATCTGCGGCCGTGAGGCCGACGAGGGGCGCATCCTCGTCTACCTTGACTTGCTCGCTGAGCTGTCCGAGCTTCAAGGCGAAATCGATGTTAGCTTCTTGCCCAACGACAAGGTGGATTCCCGCGCGCACTTGCGCTTGGAATCCCTCCTTCGAGATCTGGACTTCGTATTCGCCCACGGCGAGCGACGGAATCCAGTAACGGCCCGCATCGTCGGAGACTGTAGTTCGCTTCTCGCCCGTCTCCAAATTTGTGGCCGCGACAGCCGCGCCGGCCGCCGTCGCGCCCGTCGGGTCAGTAACTCTGCCGGAAATCGAAGCAGAGACCTGGGCGTGGAGCGGCTGAGCGCACAGCAGGATAGCCGCGAGACACCCTCCGGCAACGGCAACGAGGAATCTGAGAAAAGAGCGACGGAGTGAATCAGCGGCAGGATTGCCGACAGCTACAGCTACGAAACGGCGCATGAGTCGTTCCCCCTGAATTGCCCCTTCAATGGGCGCTATTCGGATTACCCTGGCTTCACGAGGGACTCGTGAAGGTAATGGACGATTTAATACAATCAGAATCGATACGTCAAATCGACTTAATACGACTAGAATTAATATGAATTGGTGCGCCCGAAATCGAAAAATCGTATTGGCTGCCGCCTCGGAAGCGGTTGAGCTTGGCCGGTTGCGCGGGCGCTGCGATTTCCATCTTCGGAAGCCGTATGGATGTGGCTTGTTCTTAGCCGATTTCAGTCGATTTGACAGTTCGCGGGAAACATTCGAAGCTTGCCGGCGAACGTTCTGACTCGCAATCTCGCGCAGAGACGAGGGCATCTCGATGGCTACAAAACTTTCGGCACGAAATCAGATTGAAGGAAAGATTGTGGAGCTTGAATTGGGCGGCGTGATGGCTCATGTGACAGTTCAGGTGGGCAAGAATCTGATCGAAAGCGTTATCACGAAGCGTAGCGTCGAGGAGATGAAACTCAAAGTGGGAGACCGCGTGACCGCTGTCATTAAATCGACTGAAGTGATGTTGCAAAAGGACTAAGACTGCTGCTGGCCGAGCAAATCAACGGATTGGAGGCCTTTATGCGGCGAATTTTGCTGGCCGGCGCAATTCTAATGCTCGCGAACGTCTGCGGCTGGGCACAGGAGTCTGCGAAGAAGGCGACTACCGGCCCGTTGGAGATCAAGGTCGGCGGCAAAGTTATCACGCCTCTTGTCTTGACGACTGCCGATCTTAAAAGCATGCCCCGAAAGACAGTGCGCGTTGAAAATGAGCACGCGCAGAAAGCGGAAGTATATGAGGGCGTCCTTGTCCAAGACATTCTGAAGAAGGCTGGCGCTACGATAGGGCCGAAGCTTCGTGGACCTGCCATGGCGACCTACGTATTAGCAGAGGCTGCCGACGATTACCGCGTCGTTTTTTCGCTCACTGAATTTGATTCGGAATTTCAGGACTCGGAAATCCTGCTTGCTGATACGCTGGACGGGGCGCCGATTCCTTCTGAGCAGGGTCCGTTCCGCTTGGTGGTCCCCCACGATAAGCGTCCGGCGCGGTGGATCAAGATGCTTAGGTCGCTGACCGTCGTCCGCGCCGCAAATTGACCAACAATGGCACAGGTCTGAAGCCTGCGCTATTTGGACTGTCCACTTACTCTGATATTTTCCACGCGCCGCAAGATGAGGGCAGCGTTACTTCACGCGCTCGGAACCGCGCCAGTTACCGGATGGCCTACCGGCAATCGCTCGACAATCTCAAACTTCAATTGGCTGTGCGCCAGCCGCAGGGCTGATTCCACCTCAGCGGGCAATCTTCCTCTCGCGAAAAGAAACCCGAGATACGTTGCGCCGTCGGGCCACGCGGCGATGAAGTCGTGCAGGCGCGCGGTGATTTGCACGTCTTCTATGCCAGGCGTCGCGCGCGCTTGATCCTCCCCTTCCACACGCTCAAGGACGCCGGATTTGGGTACCGGAATCATCATCACGCCAGACGCATCGTCCTCTCGATCGATGTCCGTTCCTGGCATGCCTAACGCGTGACGCACGAGAAGTTCTTCGAGCGGCATGCGCTGCGGGCCAAACCGAACGGCTCGCGCACACAGACCGCCGATCGGCCGCGCCGCCGCTTCCAGCGGCCACGGACCGTTGCCAGTGATGCGAAATTCGGCGTGCACCGGGCCGTGTGTGAGGCCGAGGGCCTGCACTGTTTTCTCGGCGCATTCGATGACGCGCTCGTACATTTCGTCAGGCAGGCGCGACGGCGTGACGTAAATTGTCTCTTCGAAATACGGCCCTTCGAGCGGGTCGGGCTTGTCGAAGATCGCGAGGATGCGCAGCTTGCCCCGCGTGAGCAGACCTTCAACGGAAACTTCCGCCCCTGGAATGTAGCGTTCGACCAGCAGGCGGTCTAGTTCCGGCTCGCGTTCAACCTTCACTTCGGGAGATTCAAGGAGCTTCGAGACACGCGCCACTGCGGCTTGAAATTCTTCCGGCGAATTTGCGCGGATCACGCCCTGGCTCGCCGCTAGCCTTAGCGGCTTGACTACGCAGGGAAACTGAACCCGCGGCAGAATTTTTTCGACGCGCTTGTCAATCTTGAAGGAAAAAAAGGCGGGCACCGGAAGGCCGGCGTCCCGCAGGATTTCGCGCTGGCGCAATTTGCTGCGGCAATGTTCGGTGGCTTGCGGCGAATTGTAGGGGATTCCCAGGGCGCGCGCCGCATAGGCCGCCGTGGTCGTCGGGCGGTCGCCGAGAGCGATCAGGCCGTTGACCGGCTGCACGAACGACTGCTTGACCATGCGGCCCGCTGCGCCCTCGGGATCGTCGAAGCGCACGGCAATTGCGCCATCCGCCCACGGGTCCTCGAGCTGGTGGCAGCGGTCACTCGCAAAGACGACGTCCACGCCCAGAGCCTTCGCGGCTTCAGCGAAGCTGCGCGTCTGGTATCCCAATTTGCTCGCAAGAATCAGCAGTCGGCTCATTGCGTCGGTTCGACTCCGGTCACTCTACGCTAGGGTTGAGGCGTCTTAACTAGGCTTACACAAACTGATCCGCTTTGGAAACTGGCTCGCTCATCTTGCCGATGGAAACAACCTGGAGTTCGGTTGGCTCAGCGCAGCAATACCATGGCTCATCAAGATGAGGGATCGGCGTTCCGGGCTCCGCCACCAGTTGCAGATTCCCCGCTGTGTCCTTCTTTCCCGCCGCGGCCCGTGCGGTGCGCAAAATATGCTTAAAAATTTCCGTCCTGGAGAATCTCAAGCTTTCCCCGCGCTGAACCAATTGCGAAATTTCCCGGGCGAGCGCATCCACACGAGCGTCTCCGTGCTTCCACGGGAAAACGAGCGCTGCCGAATCGAACGTCCCTACCATCGCGCGGACTTCAGCCAATTCGAGGAGGCGCGAGCCCGCAGGAATTAGCAGACGGATGGCCAGCTGGATCGGCGCAACATTTTCGCACAGTCCCTGCTCAGCGATCACCTCCAAAAGGTCGAGGTATCCATCAAGCGTCGTCCACGGCGTGAATGGCACGAACGTGGGCACGAGCGTCATGCCCAATTTCCGAAAGCGCGCCGCCACCGCAAGAAAATCCGCGCGTGTGTGTCCCTTGTCGAATTTTTCGAGCACCGCGTCATCGGCCGACTCGACCGCGCTTGTGACGAGAAGGCATAGCGTATCGCGGAGCTTCGCAAGCAGGGCGTCGTGCTTCCGCAAATGTTCGATCTTGATGGTCACGTCGTAGGTGAGGTCGGGAAATTCGCGGTGCATCGCTTCGACGATCGCGATCGAGTGCGACGGTCCATTCAAAAAATCCGGATCGCCGAACGTCATGTGCTGCGCGCCCGCGGCCACCTGCTGACGAATATCCTGCAAAACCACCTCGCGCTCCACCACACGAAACGCGCCGTTATACACGGGAACGATGGGGCAGTGGCGGCAGAGATGTTTGCAGCCGCGCGTCGCTTCGGTTGAGCCGGTGATGCGCTGCTCGCCGCCGGGTAGGATCAGGCGCGCATAGCTTTCAAGTTTGGCCATGCCTGCCCGGTCAGGCACGACAAATTTCTGCCGCGCGAGCGAAATAACGGGCTCACGCTGCTTCGCGTTTCCGTTGCTGCTGCCATCGCCGTTGAGTGTGCCCTGTTGCAAGCGCGAAGCGAGGCTCACAAGCCCTTCCTCAAACTCGCCGCCAAGAACCGTGCGCACGCCGAGGCTGCGCAAGTATTCCTCGTTTACCGGAGCGTAGAGACCGTAGAAACAGAGATGCGCGTAAGGATTCAGCTCGCGAACCTTTGGAAGGAGTCCCGCCGCAAGGCGAGTAGCCGTGTGCATCGGCACATAGAACGAGATCAGGGCGGCCTTGCTCACCGCATCTTCGCTAAGCGATTCGCGCGTCAGATCGAGGGATACAACTTGGTGCCCCCGGGAGCGGAGCCACGCCGCCGGCGATGCCAAGCCAAACGGCTGCCTGCCAAGCTCATAGGTGGAGATCAGAAGGATGTTCATCCGGCTCTTCGAGCACGACCACTCATAAGCATTCTAGCCCGAATCAAATCGCGGATGAACGAGCATTGACGAAAGAGAACGATTCGTCCCGGCGAGTTTACCCACCGGGACGAGGTTGAGGGCGACAGACAGAATGCGCCGGCGAAGGATCAGTTCCTCCCGCACCGGGAAATGGAAATTAGAGCCCTTACGGGCAGGTCGACGAGATCATCTTGACAGCCGTCACCTTCATATAGTGATCGGCCTGCGGCGCATCCTTCATTGCCTCCGCATCCTTCTTGGGGACGGCAGTGCCGGTTATTTCGACCTTGTGTCCGACGTGAGGCGCCAATTTGGCCGAGGTCGAAACAATTCCCACGGTCTTTGGTCCCTTTTCAAGGTCGGTGAGCATGTAGGTATCGGACGACGGGCCAGCCTTCAAGCACCCGGTCATGCTGTGCTCTTTCGGGGCTGACGACTCTTGAGCGCTCGTACGCATCGAGAACATGAACGCAGAAGCCACAGCGAGAACGGCAACGAGCAATCCTTTCATGACAACCTCCTATGGGGGATTGTGCCGGGATGGTATCACAAGTATGACTCGTGGAATGCACAAGTTCAAGAATTCCGCGGGTGGTACAAGATTCCCGGTATTTGAGCGCGAACAGCGAAAGTTCAGTTCACACGTCAGAGTCACGAGGCTGCACGGAATATCGGGATGCGCTATGATTGAGTCCCACGACAAAACGAGAAAGGAAAAACTTCAGAATGGCTGCCGTTTCCAAGAATTCCTTCGCCACGCGTGACATCCTGCAAGTTGACGGCAAACCCTACGAAATTTTCGGGTTAAACGCGCTTGAGAAAAAGGGAGTGGGTCATGTTTCGACGCTTCCCTTTTCGCTCCGCGTTCTGCTTGAAAATCTCTTGCGCCAAGAGGATGGACGGTTCGTTCATCCGGAGGACATTCAGGCGCTCGCCAGATGGAACCCAAAAGCCGCCTCCGAGAAGGAAATTTCCTTCATGCCCGCACGCGTGCTGCTGCAGGATTTTACCGGCGTTCCCGCCGTGGTCGACCTTGCCGCCATGCGCGAAGCGATCCGCAAACTAGGCGGTGACCCGAAAAAAGTGAATCCGCTGCTCCCCGCGGAGCTGGTCATCGACCACTCGGTGCAGGTTGACAAATTCGGCTCGGATATGGCTTTCGCGTTCAACGCCGAGCTGGAATTTCACCGCAATGTGGAGCGCTACGCGTTCCTTCGCTGGGGCCAGTCGGCGTTTGACAATTTCAAGGTCGTCCCCCCCGATACCGGTATCTGCCACCAAGTGAACCTCGAATACCTGGCGCGTGTTGTGTTCGACGCGCCAGCGGACGGGAAAACTCAGGCCTTTCCCGATTCACTCGTCGGCACCGATTCGCACACGACCATGGTCAACGGCCTCGGCGTCTTCGGCTGGGGCGTGGGCGGGATCGAAGCAGAGGCCGCGATGCTTGGCCAGCCGCTTTCGATGCTCATTCCCGAAGTCGTCGGCTTCAAGCTGCACGGCAGGCTGCCCGAGGGCACGACCGCAACAGACCTCGTGCTGGTTGTCACGGAGATGTTGCGCAAGAAGGGCGTCGTCGGGAAATTTGTCGAGTTCTACGGAACGGGGCTTTCCAGCTTGAGCTTGCCCGACCGCGCGACCATCGCCAACATGGCGCCCGAATACGGGGCGACGATGGGCTTCTTTCCCGTCGACTCTGAGACGCTGTCGTACTTGCGATTCACTGGGCGCAACAACGCTCGTGTACGACTCGTCGAGGAGTACACCAAGGCGCAAGGGATTTTCCGCACAGACGCCACGCCCGATCCCAGTTACACAGACACGCTCGAACTCGACCTCGCCAGCGTCGAGGCAACGCTTGCCGGCCCGAAGCGCCCACAGGACCGCGTCCCGCTGCGGCACGCGAAAGCGACGTTCGAAAAATCGCTCGAGGGCGCCGCACAAAAGAATATTGCCGTTCGAAACAACGGCGACCGCTTCGAGCTTTCGAACGGCTCAGTAGTGATCGCCGCAATTACGAGTTGCACGAACACTTCGAACCCGTCATTAATGTTGGGGGCTGGCCTCCTAGCAAAAAAAGCGATCGAGCGAGGGTTGCACAGCAAGCCTTGGGTAAAAACGAGCCTCGCGCCCGGTTCGAAGGTGGTAACCGACTATCTAGAATCTGCGGGCCTCACAAAATATCTCAGCGAGCTTGGCTTTCAACTTGTCGGCTACGGCTGCACGACGTGCATTGGCAACAGCGGGCCGCTCGAAGAGCACATTGGCGCGGCCATAAAGGACAATAGCTTGGTCGCCGTTTCGGTCCTCAGCGGGAACCGCAATTTCGAGGGCCGCATCCACCCGCTCGTGCGCGCGAATTACCTCGCGTCGCCGCTGCTCGTCGTCGCTTACGCGCTGGCAGGCCGCATGGATTTCGACATGGCCACCGAGCCGCTCGGCAACGACAAGAGCGGCAAGCCGGTTTTCCTGCGCGACATCTGGCCGTCACCGCAGGAAATCGAATCCACGGTGCGCGCAAACGTTTCGACTGAGATGTTCCACAAAGAATACGGCGAAGTCTTCCAGGGCGACTCGCGCTGGCAAGGGCTAAAGGTGCCTTCGGGCGACCTGTATGCATGGGACCACAAGTCCACGTACATCAAGAATCCGCCGTTCTTTGAAAAAATCACCAAGAGCCCGGCGCCGCTTACCGACATCCGCAGCGCGCGTGTGCTTGCGATGCTCGGCAACAGCATCACCACCGATCACATTTCGCCTGCGGGTTCAATTGCTGTCGATGGCCCCGCCGGAAAATGGCTCATCGAGCAAGGCGTGAAGCCAGTGGATTTCAATTCCTATGGCGCGCGGCGCGGCAATCATGAAGTGATGATGCGCGGCACGTTCGCGAATATTCGCCTGCGCAATCAGCTCGCGCCGGGCACAGAAGGCGGCTGGACGGTGCATCTGCCCGATCGCGAACAAATGTCGATCTATGACGCCTCGATGAAATATCAGAAGGACGGCGTCTCCTTGATCGTTCTCGGGGGTAAGGAGTACGGCTCGGGGTCATCGCGCGACTGGGCCGCGAAGGGCACGCTGCTGCTCGGCGTGCGCGCTGTGATCGCGGAAAGCTTTGAGCGCATCCACCGCAGCAACCTCGTCGGCATGGGCGTCCTGCCGCTGCAATATCGCGACGGAGAGACGGCCCAGTCGATCGGCCTCACCGGCTTCGAGGAATTCACCATCGAGGGCATCGCGAAACTCTCGCCGAAGATGACGGTCGAGGTCCGTGCCCGCGACGAACGCGGCAAGGAAAAAGTGTTTCAGACCGTCGCGCGCGCCGACACACCCGAGGAAATCAGCTATTACCGCCATGGCGGCATCCTGCCCTACGTTTTGCGGCAAATGCTCTAGACGAATGCTCCAGTCCCACATTGTTGTGGCGTTGTGGCCCGCCTCGTTAAAAGCGGCTCGGACGACAGGGTCAGTCTCTGATGGATATGCTTCGAGCAATGACAATCAACGCCGCGCGCCTGCTCGGCGTTGACGGTAAGCGCGGCACAATCAAACCGGGCTTGGCCGCCGACATCATCGCCACGCCCGAAAATCCCCTCGACAATATTCAAGCGGTGCGCAAGGTTTCGTTCGTGATGAAGGATGGCAGCGTGTTTAGGAACGAATTGGTGGCGCAGGTTTGAAGTGCTACTTACCCCTTCGCGCGTGGCGGGACGTATCCTTCCGGCAGCTTGGCGCCCTCTCCAAAGAAAAATTGCTCCATCTGTTCTTCCATGATTTTCTGCGACTGCGGATCGAGCGGATTGAGCCGGTACTCATTCATAAGCATTTTTGAGTGTTCGATCCACAATTTCCATGCCTCTGCAGACACGTTCTCGTAGACGCGCTTGCCAATCTCACCCTTCCACGGCACGCGCTCGAGGCCCGGCATGTCCTTGCCGAACTTCACGCAGTGGACCACGCGCTGGCCGGGCTTTGCGGCCACGCTTGGCGTCGCCGGATTGTTCGGGCCGCAGGAATCATCCGCCATTTGTATCCTCCCGGGAATCAGCAGAGCAATCTCTCGTATCTACGATACTGCAAGACCCAGTGAAATCCAAACTTGCGAGTTTGCCGGCAGCGGGTTACTTTCCGAAAAGCCAGGCGGAATGCGAAAGGAGAATCGCGATGGCAGGCTTGTTTCAGTCGCTGCGGTGGGTCCACATCGCGGCAGGGAGCGTCGCGCTGATCGTGTTTTGGATTCCGGCTGTCGCTCCCAAAGGCGGCAGGACACACATCCGCGCGGGATGGGTCTACGTTGCGTGCATGTCCGTGGTCGTCGTGACGGCTTTCACCCTGAGTGGACTCGCTTTCTCCGACCCGATCGCGATTCGAGGGATCACGCGGCCACTTTCGCCTGTGGAGCTTTCCGATTTTCTGCGGGGGCAGCGCGTCTTCGCGACTTTCCTCGCCTATCTGGCGGGAGTAACACTGGCTTCGGGCTGGCAGGGAATCTGGGCCGCCGAGACGAAGCGTGAGCCAAAGACGATGCGAACTCCTTTCAGTTTGGCCCTCAACGTGGCAATCATCCTCGCCGGTTTGACCGTTCTGATTCTCGGAATCAAATTTCGCAACGGTCCGCTGATCAGCTTGAGTCCGCTTGGGCCCTTCATCGGCGGCGCCAATTTGCGCTATTTGTTGCGGGGTCCACAGACGCGGATGCACTGGTGGTACGAGCATCTGGGTTCAATGGTGGGCACTGGCATTGCGGGCTACACGGCTTTCCTGGTATTTGGCGGCTCGCGGCTGTTTCCTTTGCTCGCCAGAAGCCAGATGCGCACCGTCTTCTGGGTGCTCCCAACCCTGATCGGCGTGCCTGTCATCTTCGCGACGGTTGCCTATTACCAACGCAAATTCAACGAGACCCGCGGTGAATCCGCCGTTTCCTGACCGCGGGTAAGAGATCGGACTCGTAGACGCAGGCAGAAGGCAGTTGCAAATGATTTGCGATGGGAAGAGCGTTTCTTGTGCCCGGTTCATTTACAATATGCGAGCTACACGTTTGGCTCTGAGGGGGCGCGATGGCGGACGTCACGGCGCTGTTCTGGGATGTCGGCGGCGTAATCCTGTCCAACGGATGGGACCGCCCGGCGCGCGCTACGGCGGCGAAGAACTTCGGGCTCGACTGGGAAGAATTTCAGGACCGGCACGACCTGGCATTCCCGGCCTTCGAAACGGGGCGCATCTCACTCGATACCTACCTGCAACGCACGATTTTCTACCGCGCGCGGAACTTCACGCGGGAAGAATTCACCGCCTTCATATTTGCGCAGTCGGTGGAGCTCCCCGAGTCGCGCGCGGTTCTCTCCGATGTGGCCGCCACCGGAAAATATTTTCAGGCAACCATCAACAACGAACCGCTCGAAATCAATGAACGCAGAATTCGCCAGTTCAATTTGCGTCGTGAGTTCCAGGCTTTCTTCAGTTCGTGCTATTTGGGTGTGCGAAAGCCTGATGAAGGCATCTACAAGCTGGCGCTCGAAGTGACGCAGCGCAGTCCCGACGAGTGCGTGTTCATCGACGATCGAGAACTAAACCTGGAGAGCGCCCGGCAACTGCACATTCGGACAATCCATTTCCAGAATGCCGTGCAGTTGCGGCAGGAACTGGCGGCGAACGGTGTGACCTTCGACGGGAAATAGGGGGGAGGCGAACATGGAACTCGGAATGGTCGGGCTGGGGCGCATGGGCGCGAACATGGTCGAACGGCTCGTGCGCGGCGGGCACCGCGTCGTCGGCTACGACCGCGATTCCGGAGCCGTCGCGCGCGTGACCGCGGCGGGCGCTGGGGGCGCCGATACACTGGCCGCGCTCGCGGGGAAGCTCGCGAAGCCGCGCGCGATTTGGATCATGGTTCCGTCCGGCGCTCCTGTGGATGAAACCATTGCCGCGCTCACACCTCATCTGTCGAAGGATGATATTCTCATTGACGGAGGCAACAGCAATTACAAGGACACGCAGCGCCGCGCGGCGAACTTGAAGGCGCAAGGTTTTCAGTTTGTAGACGTCGGTACGAGCGGCGGAATCTGGGGCCTGAAAGAAGGCTACTCGATGATGGTCGGCGGCGACAAACCTGCCGTCGAGCGCCTGCGCCCGCTGCTTGAGACGCTGGCGCCCTCGAAAGATGAGGGTTGGGGGCACGTCGGACCGGCAGGCGCGGGGCACTTCGTCAAGATGGTTCACAACGGCATCGAGTACGGGATGATGCAGGCTTACGCCGAGGGCTTCGCGATCCTAAAAAAGAAAAGCGAATTCGGCCTCGACGTGCATCAAATCTCCGAGATCTGGCGAAAGGGAAGCGTCGTGCGTTCCTGGCTGTTGGATCTGACGAGTCTCGCCCTGAAGGAAAATCCCGAAATGGCAGGCATCGCGCCCTACGTTTCCGATTCTGGGGAAGGCCGCTGGACGGTGGCGGAGGCAATTGCTCTCGACGTTCCCGCCCCGGTTATCACGTTGTCGTTGCTGCAGCGGCTGACTTCGCGGGATTCGGATTCTTACTCCGATAAATTGCTCGCCGCGATGCGAAACCAGTTCGGCGGCCATGCAATCAAGGCAGCCGCGAAAAAGTGAGGGCACAACGATGACGCCAAGCAAGAGTGCCGTCGCCGAAGACGTCGAGCCGGCAAAGAAACGCTCGATCTCGCCGGCCGATCCATGCACGATCGTTATTTTCGGCGCCTCCGGCGATCTTGCGCGCCGAAAACTGATACCCGCGCTGTACGGCCTCGCGGCGCAGAATTGTCTCGCCCGGCGCTTTGCGATCATCGGCTTCGCGCGCACGCCCATGACCGACGAAGCTTTTCAACGGTCCGCGGTCGATTCCGTAAAAAAATTCGCCGACGCCGTCGCGGCGCAAGAGGAAGAGTGCAAGGAGTTTTCAAAGGCCCTGGCGTATGTCGCGGGCGAATACCATCACGCGGAAGCGTTCGAAAAACTAAAGCAGCGGCTCGAAGAACTTGACAAGACGCACAAGCTGAACGGGAACCGGCTCTTCTACCTAGCGACTCCCCCGGATATCTATCCTCTGATCATCGAACAACTGGAGAAGGCGGGCCTCGCCAAGAATCCCAACGGAAAATCCTGGGTGCGGATCATCATCGAAAAGCCTTACGGGCGCGACCTGGAGTCGGCGAAAAAGCTGAATCAAACTGTGCTGAAAGTATTCGACGAGTCGCAGGTCTACCGCATCGACCACTATCTCGGGAAGGATACAGTCCAAAACCTTTTGGTATTGAGATTTGGGAATGGCATCTTCGAGCCATTATGGAACCGTAATTACGTAGACCACGTGCAGATCACTGCAGCGGAAACTTTGGGCGTCGAGCAGCGCGCTGCATTTTACGAAACGGCGGGCGCCACTCGCGACATGATCCAGAGCCATGTTTTGCAACTGACTTCCTTCGTTGCGATGGAGCCGCCGGCCGCCTTCGATGCAACGGCTGTACGGAATGAAAAAATCAAGGTTCTGCAGTCGATCCGGCCGTTTACGCCGGAAAGCATCGAAACGGACGTCGTGCGAGGTCAATACGGTCCCGGGAGCCTGCCGGGAAGCTCCTCGCTCCTTGCTGGCTATCGGGACGAACCGGGCGTGTTGAAAACCTCGAATACAGAGACCTTTGTTGCCTTAGAACTCCAGATTGACAATTGGCGCTGGGCCGGCGTCCCATTTTACCTGCGGACCGGCAAAAGGTTGCCGTCGCGCGCCACCGAAATCGCCATCCAATTCCGTCGCGCGCCGCACGCGGTATTTCGCGGCCAGGATTTGTCTCCGAACACGCTTCTGCTGAATGTCCAGCCCGATGAAGGAATCTCAATTTCGTTTCACGCCAAACGGCCGGGGCAGGAAATGAAATTGAAAACCGTCACCATGGAGTTCAGTTACCAAAAAGAATTTGGGGCAGGAGAAAGGTCTGCCTATGCGACATTGATCAACGACTGCATGCGCGGCGACGCGACGCTTTTCGACCGCGCCGACGGAGTGGAATCGGCATGGGCCCTGGTAGACCCGATTCTGGAATACTTCGAATCGCACAAACCTAAATTTCCGAACCACGCGGCGGGCACTTGGGGCCCGCGCGAAGCAGATGTGCTCCTGGAGCGCGATGGCAGACACTGGCGGAATCCGTAACGACGCCCCTCGGGAAGTTCTTCCGGGCGTTCGTGTGTATCCGAATCCCGCGGAGGTCGCGCGCGCTGCGGCGCGCCTTTTCGTCGACTACGCCTGGCAAGCAATCGCCAGGAATGGTGCGTTTATGGTCGCGCTTTCGGGCGGAAACACGCCGCGTCAAGCGTTCGAATATCTAGCCTCTGACGAATTCCGGGGCCAGGTGGATTGGGCGAAAGTCCATGTCTTCTGGAGCGACGAACGCGCCGTTCCTCCCGAAAACCCGGAAAGCAACTATGGCATGGCGCGGCGGGAACTGCTCATTCGCGTGCCGATTCCCCAAGCCAATGTCCACCGCATGGAAGCCGAGAAACCGAATATCGGCCGGGCAGCTCACGAATACGAGGAAGTGTTGCGCAACTACCTGGAACTCGATGACCGCGGTTTCCCGCGATTTCACCTGATTTTTCTCGGCCTGGGTAAAGACGGCCACACCGCGTCCCTGTTTCCGGGCACACGTGTGACACGCCAGACCTCGCGCTGGGTCAGCACTCCCATGGTCACAAAGCTGAATATGCGACGAATGACGCTGACGTTGCCGGTGCTCGACGCGGCGATGCGCGTGGTTTTCCTGGCTGTTGGGTCCGAAAAGGCGGAAATCCTGCACGATGTCTTGGAGACTAAGCCAGACCCTCCCTATCCCGCGCAGCTTGTGCAGCCTCGGCACAATGGGCAAAAACTCTTTCTCGTCGATGAGGCGGCTGCGGCCTTGCTCACGCCCGTCACGCATCAGAAAAGCGCTCCGCAAACGAAGTCCACAGGCACAACTCGCAGTAGGCGGGGGTAAACGCGTGGTTCTGGCCGGGGACATTGGCGGCACGAAGTGCAATTTGGCGCTGTTTGAAGTACTCGACAAGACCCATAGAAAAATCATCAAGCACCGGTATGAAAGCCGTGAATTCCCCACCTTCGATGAAGTGATTTCGAAATTTCTGTCGGACACGCGAGCCGAGACGAAAAACCTGGGAGCCCGCGCAATCGAAGCGGCGGGTTTCGGGGTCGCGGGCCCCGTCATCGATCATCGAGTGAAAGCAACCAACCTTCCCTGGATTGTCGATCGCGCCGCTCTCTCCAAACAACTGGAAACCGAACACGTAGTTGTGCTGAACGATCTAGAGGCCACTGCGCACAGCCTGGCCCTCATGACGCCCACAGAGCTCTCGACGCTCAATCGAGGGGTACCTGTACCAAACGCGACGCAAGCATTGCTCGCCGCTGGTACCGGATTAGGCGAGGCGATTTTGTTCTGGGATGGCAGCAGGCATGTGGTTGCAAGTTCCGAGGGCGGGCACACCGATTTCGCGCCCCGCACAGAGCGCGAAATAGAACTTCTGCGGTACATGAAAAGGAGAAACGAATATGTGAGCCCGGAATTGATTCTTTCTGGGCGCGGCTTTCGAACGATTCATTCCTTCCTCGACGCGTCCGTTCATCATCCTTCGTTCGATGTGCCGGACGCTGACGCCGCCCCCGAAATTACGCGCCTCGGCCTCGAAGGGCTCTGCCCGGTGTGCGTCCAAACGCTGGACCTTTGGGTGGCCTTGTACGGGGCCGAGGCCGGGAATTTGGCGCTGAAGGTCCTCGCGCGCGGAGGAATCTGGGTTGCCGGCGGGATCGCGATCAAAATTCGGAAGAAGATGGAAGATGGGACGTTCTTTCGGGCGTTCTGCGAGAAGGAGAAATTCGCGGAACTGATGGCGCAGATTCCGATTCAATTGGTGTTGAACGAGGAAGCGCCCCTCATCGGAGCAATGTCCCAGGCGATCCGCGCAGCAGGCATTCACTGAGCGGAACTTCGACAGCACGCATCTTTCCAGTTCTCTGCTATCATCGCTGCGAATCATGCCCCCCGTGTGTCGTCGAATTGGGACGCTTGGCGACATAACCTCTCGCGATCGTGGGTTTCATGCGGTGCCATGAGGGCACGATGAATCTCCAGTGCAATCGGACAATTGGGATACTACTGCTGCTGGTGATGGGCAGCGTGAGTGTCGCCGCGTCTGCGCAGGTTCCCACGGGCACGATTCTGGGAACCGTCAAAGATGCGCAAGGATTGGCAATACCGGCTGCGACGGTCACGCTGACGAACCAGGGAACTTCGAAGACGCAAACGGGGAAGACAAGTTCACACGGCAGTTACGAATTTACTCACCTGAACGTTGGCCTCTATACGGTCGAAGTTTCCAAGGCGGGATTTAAGAACCAAGTCGCGAGCAGTATCAAACTCGATGCCTCGACTGAATACTCTGTTCCACCACTCGTACTTGAGGTAGGACCTGTTTCGGAAACGGTGACCGTGGAGGCCGGCGCCAACCTTGTCCGGACTGCCGGTGCTGAAATCACCGACACGGTCGAAAAGCAGCAGATCGAAGAACTGCCTCTGCTCGATCGCAATCCTCTCGCGCTCTTGTCCACGCAGGCGGGCGTAACCCGAAATCACCGCAATCGCGCGGCCGGCGTGGACACAACGGTGATCAACGGGCAGCGGCAGTCCTTCAGCAATCTCACTCTCGATGGGGTCAATATTCAGGACAATTTCGTCCGGAGTGAGTCGCTGGACTACACGCCCAACTACCTCTTCATGAGCCAGGTCGGTGAATTCACCACCACGACTCAAAACGGAGGACCGCAGGACGGCATGGGTTCGTCGCAGGTAAGCATGGTCACCCCGAGCGGCACCAACAACTGGCACGGAGAGGGCTTCTGGTACTACAGAACGGCCGCTTGGAGCGCGAATGACTGGTTCAATGATGCCAACGGGGTCGCCAAGCCCGGCCTCCTTCTGAATCAGGCTGGAGCTGATATTGGCGGTCCTCTGCGAAAGGACAAATTATTTGTCTATGGAGCGTACGAGCTGTACCGGCTTCGTTCTCAGCAGGCCACTGATACCACCGTTCTTACTAGCGCGGCCCGCTCGGGAATCTTTCAATGGGTGGACACCAGCAACACCCTCCAGTGCGCGCGTGTCGTCATCGTTCCTAACGCAACTCTGCCACCCGGGTGTAGCGATCTGACGAAGAACGGAGTCCCGGCGATTGACCCGGTCATTAAGAACTTGCTCGCGCAAGTCCCGACGACCATCAACAGCGCAAGCATTGGAGATGGACTGAATACTGGCGGTTACTCGTTCAACCAGAGAAATGATGAATCACGCGATAACACCTGCGTTAGGGTGGACTGGAATCCTGCTTCACGCCATTCCTTTAGCGGGACGTATGCCTGGAACCGGTATTTCATCGATCGGCCCGGCTCGACCCTCAATCTCCCGAACACCTATAGCGACGTTCCCGTCGTATACAACCGCGAAGATGACAATTTCGTTTCGGCGGCGTGGCGATGGAGTCCGGCCTCGACTTTCATCAACGAAGTGCGGTTCGGCTTCAATCTGTCGCCGGTAAATTTCTACACAAACCAGAAGTTTGACCCATTCACAGTTAGCAACACGCTGTTTAATAACCCGGACCAAAATGAATTTCCATCCGCCCGGGACGCGCATACGTGGTCGTGGCAGGATAACGCGAGCTGGTCGCGCGGCAACCATTTACTGAATTTCGGGATGCAGGTCCAGCGCGTCACCGTGTTCGCCCGAAACTCCTACAATACGATTCCAAATTTGAATCTGGACTACACGCTTTCAGGTAACACGGCGCTGAGCTCCAGCAATTTCCCTGGAGGAATCTCGTCGTTTGACCTGGTGACCGCCAACAAGCTGCTCGCCACTTTAGGCGGCCTTGTTGGATCGGAACTGCAGACATTTAACGTCATTAGCACCACCTCCGGATACGTTCGCGGCGCTTCGCTCGCGCAAAATTTCCGCTACAACACCTGGTCGTTCTATGTAGGCGACTCCTGGAGATTTCGGAAGAATCTGACGCTTACCTACGGGCTTCGCTGGGCGTATCTCAGCCCGTTCGACGAGCGAGACGGTCTGCTGCAATTTCCGGTGGCTCCTCCAGGGCAGACGATTCAGCAAGTCCTGGGTTCGGATGCGGCGCTTGCATATTTTGGGGGAAGCACAGGCCGCAGTGTGTACAAGAAAGATCTAGACAATTTCGGTCCGAACATCGGCATTGCTTGGGATCCTTTTGGCGACGGCAGAACCTCAGTCCGTGCGGGCTATTCCATCAACTATGTGAACGACGAATTGATCGGCGCCCCGTACAACGCGAGTTTGAGCAACCCTGGAGTCAGCACGCAGACGGGCCCAATATTTCTGAACGGCGTGACGGCGAGCAGCCCACAGTCGATTCCGACTCCGACGACGTCGAATACGCTTTCCGCCAATTGGATCAAGCTGTACGGATTCGAGACCGCAAATAGCTTCGCCTACGCCCTCGATCCAAACCTGCGTACACCGTATGTACAGCAGTGGAACTTGAGCATTCAACGGGAAATCGGGTGGAACAGCAGCGTAACCGTCGCCTACGTCGGCAACAAGGGCACCAAGCTGTATCGCGCCATCGACTTGAACCAGGTACAGATAAAGGGCAATGGATTCCTTCAGGCATTCAATTCCATCCGCCAAAATGGCTTCAGTTCTCTAGCGGCTGCGGGCGTTTTCGACGTCTGCTACGTCCCTCCTTCTGGTTCTAACTGCACCGCAAAAAACACCAACTCCGGAATTCAATACCTCGTCAACAACTTTTTCGGCGGACTGTTGAATTTCCCATCCACGCTGGCGCTCATCAATCAATATGCGCAGCAAGGCCAAGTCGGCGAGTTCGCGAACCTGTATCACTCCTCTGCATTCGACGCTGCGTACTTCGGCGCGCCAATCCCGCTGGCGCCGAATCAATATGTTCTCGCAGCTGATTTGCTCGGAAACTATTCGGACTCCGACTATCACGCGGGCACGGTGGAGTTCCGGCGGCGCTTTCGCCAAGGATTGAATCTCCAGGCAAACTATACGTTCAGCAAGGTTTTCACGGATTACAGCGCGGACACCCCTTCAGGCGTCCAGCGGTTTTTCCCGTACCTGGACAACGCAAACCCCCGACTCGAAAAAGAGCGCGCGAACTTTGACGTCACACACGCCTTCAAAGCCAATTTCCTGTACCAGCTGCCCCTCGGCAAGGGTCACGTCTGGTCGCCGTCGAACGCCGTCTTGGGCGAACTTGTTTCCGGCTGGACAGTTTCATCGATCTTTACCTGGCAAAGCGGGGCGCCGTTCTCGATTTTTTCTGGGGAAGGCACGCTGAACCGGACGTTTCGGTCCTTGCTCACGAATACAGCGTTCACGGACTCGAGCCCGCAGCAGATCGCCGGACAACTGGGTGTGTATCAATCGCATGGCGAAATCCTGCTGATCAATCCGAAGTACATCGGTCCGGACGGCCGCGGCGCGCCGAATGACGCACTGACTTGCACCCCTGTTTTGATCGGCGGGTTCTGCAATCCGCAGCCGGGAACGGTGGGGAATTTACCTCGCAACGCCTTCAACGGGCCGGTGTTTTTCAACTGGGATTTCAGCCTTTTGAAAAGCGTTGCCCTGACTGAATCAAAACAGCTGAAGCTGCGCCTGGACATGTTTAACGCGCCGAATCATCCGGTGTTCGCCGTCGGTGATCCCAACCATTCGGTGGCTAATCCGGGAGTGAGCCCGTCGGACATGTACATCAACGACCCCAAATTCGGTGTCGCGACGAGCACCGCTTCCACCCCGCGGGTGCTGCAGGTAGGACTGGTCTTTGCCTTTTAGGGTTTCAGAGCCGCACGCTCCTATCCCGACACGACAAATCGGAGTGGAGGCTAAACTTTGTAGAAGTCAGAGCTATGCCCAAAGAAACTTCCAGCCGAAATCTGCGATTTCACTCAAGCCAACCGACGAGAGAATTTGCGTCCCGCTATGGATCGCCAATAATCTGGAAAACAAGCCGGGAGTATTTTGCAATAAGCGCAGCGCCCTCCGACGAATCCAGTCGCTCCGTTCCATCAAGAGCATCAGGCGCGTCATAGCGATGGGAACTGCGGCAATCTTTCGATGAGCCGCTTCGTAGCGAGAGAGATCACCGTTTTTCATAGCTTCTGCCAGTTGTTCGGCTTGCTCAAAGGACAGACTCAGCCCGTGGCCCGTCACTGCGTCGACTGTCCCGGACGCATCCCCTATCAACGCGATCCGCCCTCGCGCTACCGCGGGCAATATTCGCAGCGCGGTAGTGTCGCCGAGTTCTCGGGAGGTAGGAGTTGCTCCCCGCAATCTCATGGCAATGGCAGGGAACCGCGGCAGCGCGCTCTCGAGTCGCAGAGCGGGATCGCGCGAGAAAACGACGACGCCAACCTCTTCGCTCGCGAGTGGCGTAACGAACATCTGGCAGCCCTGCGCCCAATGGACTTCGACGGCATCTGACCACGGCCCTACGCGATAGTGTCTGCAAAATCCAAATCGTTTGCTTGGGACAAGCTGGGGTTCCAGCCCGGCCCATTTTCGAACCTGGGAATTCTGTCCATCGGCTCCGATTAGCCAATCGTAAGAAAAATTGCCCCTATTTGTGGCGATCAAACCGTGATCGAGCTGTGTCACGCGTGTGCCCCAGCGGAACTCAACTCCTTCCTCCACGGCGCGACAAGAGAGAATTTGATGCAGCTTCACGCGGCGCAAGCTGAAGCCGGTTGCGCTGGCGAAATCCGCTCGCGCAACGGTCTCGTCGTCAACAAATTGAATTCCGCGAAAGGGATGTACGAATTCAGGAGACAGACTTACACCGAGTTCTCGGAGTGCGGCGACGCCGCGCGGCAAGATACCCTCGCCGCAAGGCTTGTCAATTGGAGGTGTTCGAGCGTCGAAAACCGTTACGCGAAGGCCGCGCCGGCGCGCTGCGATCGCTGCAGCGATGCCCGCCGGTCCGGCCCCAACTACGATGACCTCGCTGCGTGTAGTCACAAGAGAATCAGTTCTAACAAATCAGATGCAAGCGTGCAGAAGGAAGATGGTCTTGCCGCGCGCATTTGGCTTGGGTTTGACAGATTATTTACAAATCGTGGCGGACACTCAAGACTCGCTCAAAAGTGCCTTGCGGGCTTTCTTTAATTCCTTTTGTTCGCCGGAATCCAATTTAGGAAATGCGAGATCCAAACCCTCGAGCACGTCAATGATCGCCTCCGCAACAACCAAGCGCGTGAACCACTTGTGGTCGGCGGGGACAACGTGCCAAGGGGCGTGTTTCGAACTCGTGTTTTGGATCATGTCCTCGTACGCCTGCATATATCTGTCCCAGTATTGCCGCTCCTTCGCGTCGCTCACTGAGAATTTCCATTCCTTCTCCCGGTCGTCCAGGCGTTCGAGGAACCGCTTCCTTTGCTCCTTTTTCGAAAGGTGAAGAAAAAACTTTACCGGCACAATTCCATTCCGCACGAGATATCGTTCGAAAGCGTTGATCTCTTCGAAGCGTTCCTGCCAAATTCTGTCCGACTTCAATTGGGTGAGGATTCTCTCGCGATCGAGGAACTCCGGGTGCACGCGGACGACAAGGACTTCCTCATAGTACGAGCGGTTGTGAATTCCGATCTTACCGCGCTCGGGCAGCGAGCGGGAGGTGCGCCACAGGAAGTCGTGCTGCAATTCCTCGGTGGAAGGAGCCTTGAACGAAGTCACCTGGCAGCCTTGCGGGTTCAACCCGGACATGACGTGCTTGATCGTGCTGTCCTTGCCCGCTGCGTCCATGGCTTGGAGCACGACCAAGATCGCCCAGCGATCCTGTGCGTAGAGCTTTTCCTGCAAGTCGGCGAGGCGGGCGATCCCGCGCTCGAGTGTTTCTTTCGCCTGTTCCTTGGATTTCACTCCAAGTGTTTCCGCCGGTTCGAAATCCTTTAGGCGAAACTGCTTTCCATCCGAGACACGAAAAGGGTTAACGAATTCTAATCTCATGTTCGCAGCTTGCGGCAGGTGGAACCCGCTTCAAAGATTGCGCGCCCTAGTTTAAATGGCGCGTGGGAAAGATGTCGAGACTACTGAAACTAAGATCTCGAAACTGTCGATCCCTGCTGACGAACCTAGACCAACGTTGTGCGTGGAACAGGGGAGGTATGGTACGCGAAGGGCGCTCTCCGTCCCCTTCCGATCCTGTCCCTCAGGCCAGCAGACGCCCAGCCGATTGGGGACTACCGTTTGCGTAGATACAAGCCAATGCTGGACAGAACGTCGCGTCCGCACCGCGCGAACCTCAATTCATTCACGCGGGCGATTGTACTGGTTCTGCCTTGTGCAGAGGACAGGCCCTAGATCGGACACGAACCGAGTTCGGACGTCGGTGGATTCTAGATTCTGACATTGGCGACGTTGGGGGCCTGACGGGTTGGTAGTCGCAGCCTCGCTTGGGCGTCACAGATCCCCAGCCCAGAAAGCCTAATGGGAGGGATAGCCATGAGAGGAATCTACGTAATTCCGCCGGGTCGCGTGGCTCACTCCAACTCGCGCGGCAACAGATGTTCGAAACGTAAAGCCGTTGTTTGCGTGTCCGTGATGTTTCTGGTTCTCTCGATCTGCCTCGCCTCGGCCGGAGTCATAGCCCAGGACTTTGACCGCGAAAGAAACCTTGCAGCCAGCCTGGCAAGCCTCGACCCGGGTCCTCGCAAGGGTCCTAATCCACTCTTGTCGGGCAATCCGGGCAACCCGTTCGCAACCCTAACGACGCAGCAGAACAACTTCTTCAACAATGGAAAGGCGCAGTTTAACGAAGTCGAGCCTGTCAACTTGTCCGCGGGACCTGGTAACGGCGGCCTCGGCCCGACGTTCAATAGCAACTCTTGCGGTTCATGCCATTCGCAGCCCGCAACGGGTGGCACTTCCCCTAGTGCGAACGCTTTCCCCTTTGTTGGAAACAATCCGCAAGCTACGGTGGGCCAGGGGTTTACGGTTAACGGCCAGACCATAGTTTTCCAGAACCCAACACCGCTGCCCTTTATCAACGCCGACGGCCCCGTGCGTGAGGTGCGCTTCAAATCGGACAGCGGTGTGCACGATCTATTTACGATTGCTGGCGACACAGCCGACGCGCCCGGCTGTATGCTCGCGCAGCCCGACTTTGCGGCAGAGGCTGCCAGGGGCAACCTCAGCTTTCGCATTCCCACGCCGGTTTTTGGCGCGGGGTTGATGGAGAACATTTCCGAAGACACGCTTGCGGCCAATTTAGGCACCGCCCCTCCGTCCGCGCCCTCAAGCGATTCGCTGGGCATTCACGGCACCTTTAACCGCAGCGGCAACGATGGTTCCATCACCCGCTTCGGCTGGAAGGCGCAGAACAAGTCTCTGCTCATGTTCGCGGGGGAAGCGTACAACGTTGAGATGGGCATAACGAACGAGTTGTTCCCCGACGAGCGTGGGTATCCGCCAAATCCAATTCCTACAGCTTGCTTAGTTAACCCCACGCCGGAGGACCGCACAATCTTCGAGTTCATGCCCACCAGCACGGACCTGAGTGGCGTGCTCTCTGACGTAGCGTCATTCGCGAACTTCATGCGCTTCCTGGACCAGCCGGCACCGGCCTGCGGAACAGGCACGGGAATAGACTGCACGCAGGCTGCAAAGGGCAATCTGGTCTTCATGAAAATCGGTTGCGCGAACTGCCACACACCTTCGCTGACCACAACAACGTCCGACTTTGCACCGGCCCTCTCGGGGGTACAAGCCAATCTCTTCTCCGATCTGGCCTTGCATCACATGGGTATTCGGCTTGCAGACGGCATCACACAAGGAAACGCTGGCCCAGACCAGTTCCGCACATCTCCCTTGTGGGGGCTCGGCCAGCGGGTGTTTTTCCTACACGATGGGCGTACATCGAACATGGTCCAAGCCATTCTGGACCACGAAAGTTTCGGAAGCGAGTCCAACCGGGTAGTCGAAAATTTCGAAGCGCTTTCGCTCACGGACAAGACGAACCTGATTGTGTTCCTTCGCTCGCTCTAAGTCGGCGTATTCGGCAAAGAAAACGGAGTTCTGCTTTTCAACTTCCTTCGTTCGCTGTGAAACGAAGGCCAGCGCCGGCATGCGATCCTCTGCACCCTCGCATGCCGGCCACCATTTTGGATGAAGTCTATAGGAATGCTAACTCCTCCGCCAAACCTGACGCGCTGTTTCGACGACCAGTTCGAGTTTCCGCCACTGCTCGTCTGCGGACAGCAGATTGCCGGCTGCCACAGAGGCAAAGCCGCACTGCGGGCTGAGCGCCAGATTCTCCAGCGGCACAAATTTGGCCGCTTCGTCAATCCGCCTTCGCAAATCGTCCGGCGATTCCAGCTTCGCTTCCTTCGTGGTGATGAGGCCCAGCACAACGGTCTTTCCTGGTGGCACGAGCCGCAGCGGCTCGAAGCCCCCGGAGCGCTCTGTGTCATATTCGAGGAGAAAGCGATCCACCTGAAGAAGTCCGAAGAGTTTCTCGGCGATGGCGTCGTAACCTCCCTCCGTATACCAGCGGCTCCGGCTGTTGCCGCGGCAGACGTGCAGTGCGAAAGTGACACCGTCTCGTGGTGCGTCCTTCATTGCCGCGTTGTCTCCGGCAATGGCTTCTTCCAGCTCCTTGTCAGGATTGAGACCGGCCTGCTCCATCCGCGCCCGCTGATGAGGATCAAAGTAGAAGGAGTAATACGGCGCGTCGAACTGAATGTACCGTATGCCCTCCGAGATGAGCCATTCGACATCGTCGCGAACAATCGCCACCAGATCGGCCAGCAAGTCGGCGTGCGTCGCGTAAAACTTGTCGGTGACACCACGCTTGTAGCTCAGGAGCATGAAATTCGAGGGAGCGGGCAGAGTGATTTTCAGAGGCACGTTTGCGTTGCTTTTCAAGAAGGGCGCTTCGAGACCCGTCATTTTTCTGATTTTGCGCAGTTTGGCGCCGGCAGAAAGGGCTGTGCTTCCTTCGACGCCTCCTCCCGGTCCTTTCCACTCGATTGGAACTCGCTCGGCAACAAAACCCTCGACCGCATCAGCCATGTCGGTGAGCCAGGAACCGCGCCTCAACTCGCCGTCGGTCACAACGTCCACTCCAATTTGCCGCTGCTTTTCGAGGACTCGCAGGATCGCCCGGTCTTCCGCGTCGCGGAGCTGCTCCAAGGGAAGACGCCCCTCAGTAAACGCTGAGCGCACTTGCAACAACTCGGGTGGACGCAGCAAGCTTCCTACGTGGTCAGCTCGAAATGCGGGCATGGCGGCTCCAATCCCCGAAGCCATCAAGCGAAGAATCGGCCGTATTGAACCAGAAACAGCGGAACAGTATCGGACGCAAAAGTGATCGTCAAGGGACGCAATCGCCGCTCGCGAGTTGCTTGACTTGGGGCCTGAGCGGTTCTACTCTCTGCGCGAAAGGGTCAGGAGGGCCTTCGGACTATGAGCTCAACCATGATGAAAAGATATTTCTGCGGGCGAAAGGGCGCGTGGCTAGCACTTGGGTCGCTGTTCGCAGGGCTGCCTTTAGCGGCAGCTACAGCTCGCATCTACGTTGCGAACCGAGGCGGAACCACCGTCGACGTGATTGACACGGCGACGAACAAGGTTGTAGAGACGATCAAAGGCATAGAGTCTCCCGAAGTGGTGCGATTCTCTCCTGACGGAAGCCGGCTCTATATCACCAGTCGAAGCGAGGACGTCCTCGACGTTCGCGATCGAAAGACTGGGAAGCAAATTAAAAAGGTGCCTCTCAGCGGCTGGGCCAACGACGCAGGAGTCACCAGCGATGGAAAGCTGATCGTAGTCTGTATCCGCAATACCGGCGTGGAGGCGGTGGATGTCGGGGCGCTCGACATCATTGACGCGAAATCCCTCGAAAAGGTCAAAAGCATTCCAGTCAGAAGAGGACTGCACGACGTGGCCCTGACGGCGGACGGTAAGTTTGCGGCCGCCGGCTCGCCCCCCGGAAAATTCATAACCGTGTTCGACCTCCAGAAGATGGAAATCGCCTGGGAGGTCCAGTTCGACCAAGGCGTCCTTCCCTTGATCATCGAGAGCAATCCGGATGGCTCGGGCAAGCGGATTTTCGCGAACCTGAACCAAACCAATGGATTCGCGGTGGTGGATTTCGCAACCCACAAAGAGGTGCAGAGAATCAAGAACCCCGACGAACCCTCAGGATTCCCCCCTGGGTGCGAAGGCATCAGTCACGGCATCGGCATCGCCCCGGACCACAAGACGCTCTGGACCAACAGCAGGCCGGCCAATGCCGTTTTCGTCTACGCTCTGCCCGATTTGAAGCTGCTCGGCCATGTCCCTTTGCCTGAAACCGAAGTGCCCGGGAAGGCCCCGAGAGGCGGTGGGCCCGCCTGGGTCACATTCACTCCCGATAGCAAGACCGTTTACATTTCCACGTGCGGAACCAAGTCGATCACGGCGATTGATGTGACGGCGATTAAAGAGATCACTCGCATCCCGGTCCACGAGATGCCTGACCGGATCAGCACGTTGGCGCTGCAGTAGGACGGGCTTCAGTGGCGCGGGAAAAGTCGACAACGCAATTATTTTTTTAGGAGCCACTTCAGCGTGTCAGGCGTCACCAAATTAAAGTTTGACGGTAAGTCCGAGGTGCCCATGAGTCCAAAAATTCTGCGGGAAATAATTCTTGCTAGTTTCGTGTTCGGAGTCGCGGTATTGCTGTACGCCTTTACCCCGCGCGCGACGGCGCAGACGCAGTCCGCCGAGAGCGCCGACGCAAAAACTCCTCAGCTCGACTATGAGTTTTTCAAAACGCGCGTCGAGCCAATCTTCTTAAAGAAGCGGTCGGACGAACACGCCCGCTGCTACGTTTGCCACCAAATGCAGCGGCACGGTGGAGGTCCCCTTAGCCTGGAAATGCTGCCAACCGGAGCGAGCTTCTGGACCGAGGAACAGTCCCGCAAGAACTTCGAGGTCGTTTCGAAGCTGGTAGTCCCCGGCAATCCATCCCTGAGCCTGTTTCTGCGTATGCCGCTGGCCCCGGAGGCAGGCGGCCTTGCAGACACTCATCAGGGCGGGAGGCAATTCGCATCCGAGGACGACCCAGACTGGCAGAACATGAAGGCCTGGGTCATGGGCGAAAAAGCCGGAGGTTCCTCGGCCGCGCGTTAACTGCAAGGATTCCTAGTCAACAGGCAACAGCAAGGAACGGGAATGCTTTCTCAATTCTCACGCATCCTGATCAAGCAATTGATCTGGGTGTCGATCATTTTGCCTTTTGCACACGCGTCATCTTACGGGCAAGCGGATTCGGAGTTGAGTCTCACGGGCGCGATCGACTTTCACGTGCATCAAGGCCCCGACAGTGTGGACCGCGCGATCGATGCCGACGATTTGGCGCGGCTGGCGAAGAAAATGGGCATGCGCGGGATGGTGATGAAGAATCACTGGGAGGATACGGCAGCGCTCGTCTATATCATTCGGAAGGAAGTTCCCGGCATCGAGCTATTCGGAGGGATCACCCAGGATCTGGCGGTCGGTGGAATGAATCTGGAGGCCGTGAAACACATGGCCGCCATGGAGGGTGGCTGGGGCAGAGTCGTTTGGCTGCCGACGTTCGATGCGGAAAACGCCGTGAAATACGCGAAAGGAACGGGTCCGTTTGTGCGCGTCTCGGAGAATGGGCATCTGCTGCCGAGCGTGCTGGAGCTGATCGATTTCATTGCACAACATCATGACCTGGTGCTGGAGACCGGACACGTCTCGGCGGAAGAAGGAGACATGGTCGTTCATGAGGCGCACCAGCGCGGGGTAACGCACATTGTGGTGACGCACGCGATGGCCGTCCCCATCCGAATGACGATACCGCAGATGCAAGCAGCTGCCCGGGATGGCGCCTTTATCGAGTATGTGTATGGCGCCACGCTTGGAACGAATCCGGTAGTCAGCATCAAAGAGTATGCTGACGCGATTCGGGCCGTCGGCCCCAAATCCTGCATTCTCGCCACGGACTTCGGCGCCGTCCAAAAGCCACCGGAGCCAAAGCGTCCATTGGAACCGCAGGGTCTCCTCGATTTCATGACGGCGATACACAAAGAAGGAATCTCTGTCGCCGACATCAACCTCATGACGAAGACCAATCCAGCACTCGCGCTGGGACTTCATCCTTAGCGTGCGTCTACCGTTGCGATGGGATCAGCTTTCTGTTGCCGCCCCCAACCCGCGTCCTCCCGGCAATCCCGACCGCGATATTCAACTCGTGTAGCTGGCGGCGACACGGTTATACTCGGCGTTTCAATTTGTTTCAATTAAGGAGGGTCGATGCGTGTGGCAACTGCGTTACTGATCTGTCTCGGGCTGGGTGTCTGCAGTCGATTCGCTCTCGCTCAGACCTCTACGAGCGCAGCTGGTTCGACTGCTTCGAGGGTCGAAAAGACCGATGAGCCACCGGCCGCTGCCTCTCCTGGTCTTGAGTACCTGGGCACGCTGCACGTCGAAACTGGCGCCCGCACCGTTATCGAAAACGGCCCGCAGGGAACGCGCACAATCGTTCAGATCGTCGGCGGACGCTTTGAAGGCCCGCGCGTCAAGGCGTCGGTACAAACGCCGGCCGGAGACTGGATCACCAACCGGACCGACGGCAGTTACAAGCTTGACGTTCGCCTTACACTGAAAACCGACGACGGGGCGTTAATCCTGGTCACGTACAATGGAATCGGCCAAACGATAGAAGCGGGCGCGTCGCTGCGTGCTGCGCCCCTTTTTGAGACCGGCGATTCGCGTTATGCGTGGCTCACTCGACTGCAGGCGGTTGCGGCGGGTATGCGTGTCGGCACGACCGTCTCATACAACGTTTACGCGCTAAAGTAGCGCCCTGACGCAGGGACGAAAGTGATCGATCGCATCGTCGGCTCAGGCGCGACTTAGTCGGCGATTAGGTGGAGCGAACCTGCGCAACACCGAGCGAACGGAGCTTCGTCTGGCTCTGGCTTTGCATCCACAGGTTTCTCAACAAGGAAATCGGCCAGATCGAGCGCCAGGCACCCAAAATGGCGCCCTTCCACGTGAGCCGGTAATTTTGCCCTGACGGCTCGAGGTACATATAACCGCGCTCCTGCTGGCGCGGGCCGAATCGTTCCAGGCGTCTCTTTAATTCGGCCAGTTCCTGGCCCGGGGGAGGCAGTTCGGGCCTTGACCCGCCCGTGTTTTGCTGAACCAGCATCCGGTGAACGCGATACAGCGTGAACGCGTCGTGGATCTGCGGGAAACGGAAGACGTGATACGTGGGAGAGGGAAACAGAACCGGCGCCGTGGCGTTGGTGTTCGTGTCAACTTGCGAATCGTCCGAGCAGCGGGTGATGAACTCCATATAACCCTTCATCTGCTTCGGCGATTTCACCACCGAGACATCCGCCCATTCCAGTGTCCGGGAATTGCTGAACAGCGCCATATAGCTTTGCGTGTTGTTGGCCATCGATCCCAGATTCAAGTAGCCAACCGGCTCAAATCCGAGCCCCGAAATGGCCGCCGCGCGCGGCGCTATGAATTGCTGAACATCGGGAGGGAGAGACTCTTTCTGAACCGGCTGGGGGTTGAGCTTCGCCGTGAATTTAAACGTCGCGCGCAAGACGATTGGTCCGAGCACGAAGAGAATGCCGTACGCCTTCAGGATGAAAAGAACCAAATCGTTTTGAAGAAGCAATTGCATAACAGCCTCCATTCCACAAGACGATCCACCGATATGAGCCTGTGTTGGGCCAGGCCGGAGTCTGCTAGCGAGCCTTGTCAGCTTGATTTTCGCGCGAGCTCATCCAGCCAGACGTCGAGCGTGGAACGTTCCTCGGCGGTCAGTTCTCCGAACAACACGCCCATGCCGAAGCCGGCATGCGTGTAAATGACCGTACCCGGAAAGGTGCAACTGCTGCATCCATACCGAATCCGAACGCGAAGTTCCGTTCCTTTGGGCAACGGATTGATCGAGTCGATATAGCAGCCGCGAGAGCTGAGTTCGGAGATGCGCGAACGATCTCGCATGCCGACGATCTCCGCTTCCGCAATGAACGTAAAACGCGGCGTCGTTCGAGCCACTGTGTACGGCGTGTCACTCATCGTTGCGGCCTCGCCCGGTTTGAGAATTTGGCCGAGATTCCTTGATTCCATTTTATGCAAGGAACCGTCGTCACCAAGGCAGCCGCAGCAAGATTTGCGAAAGAGCTAGCTGTCCTTCGGTACAGGTGAGCTCGAAACAATGACCGAAACAAATTGTGCTTCTGAGTAGGCAGGGGAAATGCTTAAGTAGCACAGCCGCTGTTGGCTGTGTGGTTTTGTAGGCCGCATATGCGCCTGCCATTTTGCCGCGATTGCGAACCCCCAAATGTCGCGGCGACGCGGGATGTCTGTCCTACAAGACCTGGACCTAAGAAACGTTCCTCGCAGCTCTTAAGGCTTGTAGTGTTCTTGGGACAATCAAGATTGAGGAGGGCGCGGGCGCGTGCTAAGATTTCGGGCGTTTGAGGTGGGCAAACCTACAGGAGTTCAAAACATGAAATCGATTCTTTCTATTTTTGCGTGCGCCGCGCTGTTCATACTCGCGGCTGGCGCGCAGGCGCAAATGCCGAGGCAGACGCAGCTTGCGCGGCCGGTTCAAACATTCGACACGTCCGCCGGGCCGGTAAAGATTACGCCGGTGTACCACGCTTCGCTCGAGATCGAAGCCGGCGGAAAAGTCATCATCATCGACCCGGCCAAGCCGGCGAATTTCGCGGGGCTTCCTCAGGCGGACCTGATCCTGATCACGGATATCCACGGGGACCACCTGGACCCGACCCTGATCAAGGCGGAGAGCAAGGACGGGACCCAGATTATCGCCCCGGCCGCAGTCGCAAAAACCGTGACAACTGCGAAAGTAATTGGCAATGGGGAAAAGACGACCTGGGAAACTTGGACGATTGAGGCCGTACCCATGTACAACCTGACTCGAGGACCAGCAGCGGGCAAGCTGTTCCACGACAAGGGCCGCGGCAATGGCTACGTCCTAACGTACGGCGGCAAGCGCTTCTACTTTTCAGGGGATACGGAAAACATTCCAGAAATGCGCTCTCTCAAAGACATCGATGTTGCGTTCGTGTGCATGAATTTGCCCTACACGATGACTCCGGAAGAAGCGGCTGAAGGGGTAAAGGCTTTTCATCCCAAGGTTGCCATCCCGTATCACTACAAGGGACAGGATATAATGGTGTTCAAGAAAGCGCTGGACGGAAGCGGGATTGATGTGCGCTTGCTGGATTGGTATCCCAACGCATAAATCAACATTTGCGGATTCGCAAGACTTGATCCGACGAGAGGGCTACTTTTTGGCAGGAGGAGCGGGAGTTTCCGCCGGTTTCAATCCACTCGCCCCCTTTTGCAGGTCTTCAACGGACTTGGCATCCAACTGATAGAGTGTCGGTCCATCCTCGCGCTTGGCGATGTAGGCGTCGCCGCTCTTTGAGAAGTCCGCCTTTTCGACGCGCTTGCCGTCCTGGTAGGTGACCGTGAGCGTCATGGCGGGGATCGAAAAACCACCCGTCGCAAATTTCGACGCGCTCATCGAGCGTATTGGGCGCAGAAAATCCTCGACGCTCACCGCGTCCATCTTTTTTCCATCGCCGGACCACCAGTCCTCGCCGCTGCGCGTCAGGTAGTAAGCTTTCGTCCCGTCGTGAAATTCAACCTTGTCGGGTGTGTTTTCGGCGACGTCGAACACCCGCTTCTCGCGGAAATCCTCGGTGTTCTTGTCGACGGCATCGCCCAACTGGCTCGACACTTTGAAGACGCCATCCATGGCCGTTGCCTTCGCGTAATAAGCATCCTTGCCGTTCTTGCGAACTTGAAGCTCCTGCGTGCCGGACGCGTCGGTCGCCTTCACGGTCGCGATCGGAGTCCCCGAGGCGAACGACGAAGCGGCCTGCTTTTTTTCCGTTTCCGGAGTGCTCGGATCCATCGTAGCCGTCCGCAGCTTTTCGATCACATTCTCGAGCTTTGACGTATCTCCGCGCATATCCGTGGGATTGCGAACGGTCCACTTTCCATCCTGGGAAGCGAATGTCAGATGCACTTTCGGCCCGCTGACTTCCACGCTGGTCAACTTGTCGTAGTCAACGGGGAGCAGGCGCTTATCCCGGAGATCCTTCAGCCCCTTGTCGAAACTCGTCTTGGTGTTCTTGGGAACCGAATACACCTTGGGATCGCCCGAAAGCATGACGTACGCGGAATCTCCCGTCGGCGTATCGTCGCCGACAACAACTGTGTGCGTCTTTCCGTCTTTCTCCGTTGCGGAAACCTGGGCCTCGGGTTCCGCCAAACCAAACTGCTTCAGATCGGTAGGTTTTTCGTCGATGACCGTCGCACCGTCCATCGGCGACAAGTTGTACAGAATGGTAGAAACGGGGTCCTGGTCGGCCATTAGAGGCTTAGGGGACGTAATTTTCCAGCTCGACGCGCCTACTCGGTTGAGAACCACATCGTCGCCGCTCTTTATTTTCACTTCAAGCTTGGAAATATCGTCCTGCTTCAGGGAAATAACTTTCACGGTGGACGAGCTCGAGCTGGCGCTTACGCTGTCGCTTGCCGGTTTCCGGTGATTCGACCAGTAAAGCGTCCCGGCAAGAGCAGCCAGCACAATGGCGGCCGCTATGAGTTGTTTCATTTTCATCATATTTTACGGCGGGCTCCAAGTAGAGCCCGCACCCGTCCGTATCTCGGTCGAGGCGGGCTGCCAAGCAGCCGAAGCGGTTCTTACCTCCTCCGCCACCACACGGAGAGGCCCGCCAGCAAGAGCGCGCCCGGCAACAGGAACTGGCTGCTGAGCCGCACCCAGTTGAATTGCGCGCGCGTCATGTTGACCTTGCGGTCGTCCTGCGGCTTCGGGCGGATGGAAATCAAGTCCTCGTCCGAGGAGAGCCAGTTCATCGCGTCCATCGCCAGGTCGCCGTTGCCATTAAACGAGATGAACGAATTCGCCAGCCAGGAAGAACTCCCGACAACGACAAACCGCCCCTGCGAATTCTCCTTGCCCGTGTTGTAGCTGCCCGCAGCCGCGATCGTCAGCGGCCCGCGCTTATTGCTGGGGTCGCTCGGATTCACATTGGCCGAATTTAACTTGGTGGTCGCGAAACTGGAGTCCGACGACTCAAACAGCTTCTCCACGGTTGATTTGTCGGTACTCTTCACCGTCAGCGACCGAGCCAACGGGAATCCTGTGGCCGTGCCTTTCAGTTCGTTCACTATGGGGTGTGAATCATATGTGGATACGAGCGCGATTTGCGGGCCTACGCCGAGCAGTTGGCCCACGGGACTCAAGTCCAGTACCAGATCCTTTTCCACGCTCACTCCCCAGCTTTGCAAAACGTTGTCCAGCGCGTCGTTGTCCGCAGTGGCCTTGCCGATCTTCAACGGCGGATCCAGCAGGAACATCGCGCGTCCGCCCCCTTCCACGTATTTCTTGATGGCATCGATGGCAGGCGCCTGATAGTCGGTCTTGGGTCCTGCGACCACTATGACCGTGCAGTCAGAGGGAACTTCCGCCTTTTCGAGAAGATTGATTTTCTTACTGGTGTAGTCGTCCTTGGTCAGCAGCTCCTTGAAGTGAGACAGGCCGCCGCGATCGGTGTCGTCGAGTTGATGCTCACCGCTGCCCGTCAGGAAGCAAACATTGCGCGTATTGCTTTTCAGGTCGCGAATAATCGCGCCCGTGACCTCTTCCTCCGTCAGGCTCTTGGCATCTTCCTTCTTGGCACCGATTTGCACCACCGTTGTGCCGTACTTGGTGATGCCCGCGGCGCGAGCCGCATTCGGGTTTTTGTCCGGATCGATATAGTCGAGTTTGACCCGCGCCGAAAGGGTCGAATAGCGTTCAAGCAAGTCCTTGGCGTTCGAGAAGCCGCTCGTTTTGTCGAAATAGGAAATCGAGACGGGTTGCGACAGCCCCTTCACGATCTTCGCGGTCTGGTCGGATAGGCTATACCGCTTGTTCGACGTTGAGTCGTAGGATTTGTTGTATCGGTCAGCCAGAACGTTGGCCACCGAGATGATGCCCAGGACGACGAGAACATAGACCGTCACGTAGGACGCGTACTTCGTTTGTCGTGCTTCTATCCACCGGCGATTCACTTACGACCTCCACCGCAGCGATTCCATCGAGCGCGCCGTAAAGAAGAGTCCGAGAAATATGACCGTCAGGTCAAAGATGGCGTCCTTTGTATCGAGCACGCCTTTGGCGAACGAATCAAAATGTGTGATCACGCTCATGTAAGAGAGCACCTGCGCCCATGTCGCGGTTTCATATTGCGCGACCCAGCCGAGCACCCAGAGCATCAGGCACACTCCAAAGGTCAGTGCCCCGGCAATGATTTGGTTTCGTGTCAGCGTCGAGATGAATGTCCCGATCGCGAGCAATCCGCCGGCCTGCAGCAAAAGACCCAGGTATCCGATGGCCACCGGCTTCCAATCCGGATTGCCATACCTGAAGAGGAACAGAAAATCCAGCACGGTCGAAAGGAGCATCAGCGCGTACATCGTTACCGCGGCGAGCCATTTCCCGAGAATTACTTGCGTGTCCGTAACGGGAGAAGTAGCGAGCAATTCGATCGTGCCGCTGCGCTTTTCTTCGGCAAACAGTCGCATCGTAATCATGGGAATGAAAAACAGCCCGATCACGTTAACGTTGGCGAGCAGCGGGCGAACGACCTGCTCGTTCAGGTTCATCGGAAACTGTTCGCCCTCCATCATGGCTTCCATGCTCATGTTCACGAAGTAGCCCACCGAATTCCAAAAGAAGAAACCGAAAATTACTGCAAACATGACCAGCAAAATGTATGCGATGGGCGATACGAAGTAGCTCCGCAGCTCCTTGCGCCAGATGACCCAGATGTTTCTCATTAATTGCCACCTCCCGCCGCGACCGCTTCCATTTCCGCCGGCGCTTCTGTCCCCGTCAACTGGAGGAAGATTTCTTCCAGGCTGAGCGCGGACGCTCGAAGCTCATTCAGATCCCAGCCCGCTTCGACGACGGCGCGAGCAACGTCCCCCCGAATCGAATGGTCCTTGCCTGCCTCCACTTCAAATATGAGCCGCTTCTGTCCGTCTGCCTTGGGAATGACGCGGCTGACTCCCGCCACTTGCTGCAGTTTCCGCTGCACGGCCGCAGGATCGATGTTCCCATTCCGGCCTGCGACTTCCACCACAACGGACTCGCCAGAGCGGGCCCGGTGCTGGAGATTTGTGACCGAATCTGTCGCCACAATCTTGCCCTTGTTGATGATGATGACCTGCTCGCAGGTCTGGCTGACTTCCGGAAGGATGTGCGTGCTTAGGATGATCGTATGATCGCCCGCGAGGCTCTTGATCAGGTCGCGGGTCTCGTTGATTTGCTTGGGGTCGAGGCCCGCCGTCGGCTCGTCCAGGATCAAAACGTCCGGGTTGTGGATGATCGCCTGCGCCAGGCCGACGCGCTGCCGGTACCCTTTGGAAAGCTTCCCAATGAGCTTGTTCCGCACGTCGGTAATCGAGCAGCGCTCCGAAACGTAATCGACCCGGGCGCGCAAATCCGGCCGAGCGATTCCCTTCAACCGGCCAACGAACGTCAGGTACTCCACCGTCCTCATTTCGGGGTAGATCGGCGGAGTCTCGGGGAGGTAGCCGATGCGCTTCTTCACCTCCAGGGGCTGCTCGAGGATGTCAAACCCCGCCACGGAGGCCGTGCCGCCCGTCGGGGTCAGGAAGCAGGTGAGCATCCGCATCGTCGTGGTTTTCCCCGCGCCGTTCGGGCCCAAGAAGCCGACAATCTGGCCTTTCTGGACCTCGAACGAAATCTGGTCCACGGCGGTTGTGCGGGCATACTTCTTCGTAAGTTCCTTGACAGTAATCATAAGGTTTCTCTTAGAGACAGACGCATGGGAAACAGTCTTGGTTCCACAGCGCGGAATTACACTGCGAAGGCCAATTTTATGAATCTGGCCGGGGCAATGTCAATGCTCAGTTGGGGGGCGGGAAGAATTCGAACGCGGGCGAGCGTGCCTACCAGGACGACCTTACGGGGTTGGAAGAAGGGCCTGTACGCTTTTCTGTGGCGCATCTTGTTGCAGACTGCCGTCGATTTTCTCCAGGAGTTGCCAGTCCTCCTGCAGTTCGTTAGCCGAGGTCCTGGGCGAGCGATTGTGCGCCACCGCTTGCCGCATCCGCGCAAGCATGAGGCCGCGCTTCAGCTCCATCGGAGCGTCCCCGTTCGAAATATCCGTCCGCGTGATCCCTAGCGTGACGATATCTTCCCCTGAAGTAGACGCAAGGGCGGTCTGCCCGTGAGCGTCCAATACCGGCTGGGCCTTCTCTTCGAACATGTGCCAGGAAGTTATGTCTCGGCTGGACGTACTTCCTGCGGTTTCCTGTTCCATGACTGCCAGGTTTTTCGAATACTTTCGAGCTTCCTCCTTGGTGGGCGCAGCCTGGAGTTCGCCATCCACGTTCAAGACTAAGGAATTCTTTGCAGGATTGAACCGGTCACCCACCAGGTAAACCGCCTCCACTCCCGCGGCGACAAAGGGGTGAAACAACGCGAACGCCACCGCGTATTTCTTTGCCCGTACCAGCGACTCGACGACGCCCCGCACCGGCTTGCTCCGCCTGATGGTGCCGGGAACCTGCGGGATCACGAAGTGGGTGAATTCCAAATTAGGATGGCGATGGCTGTACCTCACCAGCGCTCTCGCACCATGCTTCGGCGTGCTGACCCAAAGGTCTGGAAGGGAGCCCCGCGGCATTGATTTCGGGTAGTAGAAATTCAAGACGTCACGAACGAAATCGGCGCAGTTGTTCGAAACAAACTGATAGGTGGGACGGTTCGGGCGGGAATTCAGCCACTCGATTAGCGCGTCGTCCTGCTTCTCGGTGGTTTCGATCTGAAAACCGTAGTTCGTGCGGTCGTAAGAGGAGCCGATGAGCTGTACCCAATCGCCCTTTGGCGTTTCTCCTCCCGGCGCATCCGGCGCGACGTCCTCAAGATTGGCGCGCCTGTATTGATCGCGCAGAAACGCGACGAGCTTCGGGTCGGCATAGAGCGGTACGTCAGCCGGTTTTTCAACCGCGTAGAGATACGGAACGAGTGGAATCGCAATCCAGTCGCGTCCACCAATTCGGGTGTAGCGGCTGATGACGACTCCGTGCTCCCCAGGATCGCATCGCCGCAACGTCACTGGGGACGCGGCGCACACGCGCGACAAATAGACCGCGGTATGCCCGGTGCCAGCAAAAGCTCCGTCGTAGCTATAGGGTTCTTCGAGTAGGACTACGGCATCCGCGCGCGCCCGTGGCGCACACGCGGCAAATAGCAAGGGAAGAAATAGCATTGCGGAACTGAAGCGCTTCGTCTTGGCCGACACTTAGGGCTCCCGAAGCTGGACACATATAAGAACACTGGAAAGTCCAACTTAGTTGCTCGCCCAGGATGCAGACTGGGTTCTTCATGAGTCACCCCAGTTATCTTTAGGGACAATCTGGTAGGCGCTCCATCTGGAGCCGCAAAAAAAACAGGGCCGGATCGCTAGTTATGATCCGGCCCATCGTTCCAGTCGGCTCGTCAATCCGTAGGATCACGCGTTGAGCTTTGTCGTCTTACCGGCTAGAACGTCGATCTTCTGCTGCAGGATCGTTTGGCCAGCTGGGTCACGCACTTCGATGTTGTGCGTTCCCGTGTGCAGTGTGAAAGTTTTCAGTTGGCCCACGGTTCCTGCGTATCCGCCGTCGACGTAAACGCTGGCATCTTTCATCTTGGTCTCAATCTTGACCTTGCCGGCATTTGGAGCTGGGTAGACAGCATACGGCGCCCAACCCGGGCCATACCAACCTGGGCCGTACCATCCGTAATACGGTCCGTAGTAGGCAGGGCCGAAATAGCCTCGAACGATGACGCCACGATGGGCCGACGCAGCCGGTACAAAGATTGCGAGCGCCAGAAGCACCAGTGCTGGGTATTTCCAATATCGGGTCATCTTCCTCTCCTTGTAGAATTCCTCGGTTTTGCTTTTGTCCTTCAAGTCATTCGACGGGACACGATGCACAGCCGATGCCAGATGTGGTTTCGTCCGCGATGTTGGAATAAGTCATGTGGAATCAGCTGTCTGGAGACAGGCGTGGCCGGCAGGTCGACAAGACAATCTTCGAAAGCTGGTTGATTTCAAGCGGCAGTGGTGCTTTTCAACCTGGTGTTCTGTAGCGGTCGATCAATGGAAATCGTGGGAAGTCGTTTGTGCTTGAGTAAAGTTGATAGGGCGAACCAGCGAGGCCTTGATCGAAATGACGTTGTCCTGATTCTGCAGCGTACCCTCGACGCGCAGGAATTTCTCCCGGTTGATGACCAGGCGGTGTTTCTCATACAAGTCCGGATGGATAATCACATTCGCGATGCCCGTTTCATCTTCCAGGCTGAGAAAAACAAAGCCTTTCGCTGTGCCAGGACGCTGTCGTGCGATCACGCATCCGGCAACGCGTGTGTATTCGCCGTCCGCGACGTGATGCAGATCGCGCGCAGACTTCACATTCATGGACGTGAGCGCCGCTCGGCAATAAGCCATCGGATGAGGCCCTGCGGTCATGCCAGAGCCATGGAAATCTGCAACCAATCGTTCCTCGTCCGTCATCTGCTGCAATGGCGAAGACTCGGCCTCCTCAGGAATTGATTCCAGTAGTGGCCCAGCCGGCCGGGTCGCTCGTTCGACCTGCCAAAGAGCCGTGCGGCGATGAATCTTGTCGCCGAGAGAATTGAGAGCCCCGATCTCGCCGAGCGTCACAAGTTCGGATTTCTGCAATTCGGGAACTCGCCGCACGAGGTCTTCGATTCCTATGAAAAGGCGCGCCTGCCGTTCGCGCACAATCGCTTCTGCCGCTGACTGTCTCAGGCCGTGCGCATAGCGAAAGCCGATTCGGAGACACGGCGTTTCTGTGCCGCTCTTGTCTACGGCATGCTCGATGGTGCAAAGCCATTCGGAGTGAAGCGCATTAATGGGTCTTACTTTCAGCCTGTGGCGTTGCGCGTCTTTCACGATGGTGGCTGCGCTATAGAAGCCCATCGGCTGATTGTTCAGCAAGGCCGCCGTGAACGCAGCCAGGTAATGGCACTTCAGATAGGCGCTGGCGTAGGCGATGAGCGCAAAACTGGCCGCGTGCGATTCGGGGAATCCATATTGAGCGAACGAAGTGATCTGCGCGATGATCTCTTCCTGCGTCTCCTTGCTGATTCCGTTCTGTTCCATCCCGCGCCGCAGCTTCACTTCGATTTCCTGCATCTTGCACTCTGACCGTTTGAAGCCCATCGCTCGCCGAAGGTCCTCCGCTTCGCCTCCCGTGAAATTGGCCGCGATCATGGCCATGCGCAATAGCTGTTCCTGAAATAAGGGCACTCCCAGCGTTCGTTTCAATACCGGTTCGAGCGACGGATGGGCATACGAGACTGGCTCTCGCCCCTGCCGCCGCCTCATATACGGATGCATCATCTTGCCGACGATGGGGCCGGGACGAATGATGGCGACCTGCACGACGAGATCGTAGAATTTTGCGGGTGCATTCCGCGGAAGCGAAGACATCTGCGCGCGGCTTTCAATCTGAAACATCCCAACCGTATCCGCGCGCCGCAGCGTTTCGTACACGAGAAGATCGTCGGCGGGAAGCTGCGCCAGATCGAGCGGCTCGCCGTAATGCCTCGGGACCAGCTCCAAACACTCTTCCAAGACCGCCATCATTCCGAGGCCCAGCAAGTCCACCTTGACGATCCCCATGTCGGCGCAGTCTTCTTTGTCCCATTGCACGACGACACGCCCCGGCATCGTTGCAGGCTCGAGCGGCACGACCGAGTCTAGCTGTCCTTGGCAGACCACCATGCCGCCGGAATGCTGGCCCAGGTGACGCGGCAGGTCCTGAATGCGTTCGCACAGCTCTTGATACTTCTGAACGCGAGGATGGCGCATGTCGAGGCCGGCCTGGCGGAATTGATGTTCGGTGGTGTCAGTGGAACCGCGCCATCCCCAGTTGTTTACCAGGCTCGACAATTGATCAAGGCTCTCCCGGTCGAATCCAAGCACTTTCCCAACTTCGCGCGCCGCCGAGCGGCCTCGATAGGTAATGACATTTGCGGTCATGGCGGCGCCAAGCTGGCCGTACCGCTCGTAAACGTACTGAATTGCTTTTTCCCGCTGATCGCCGCTCGGCAGGTCGAGGTCGATGTCCGGCCATTCGCCGCGCTCTTCGGAAAGAAACCGTTCGAAAAGCAGTTCCATGCCGACCGGATCGACAGCCGTGATCCCCAGCGAATAGCAGACCGCGCTATTGGCGGCCGACCCGCGGCCCTGTACGAGAATGTTTTTCTCGCGGCAGAAACGAACAATGTCCCAAACGATCAGGAAATAACCGGCCAGTTTTAATTTTTCAATGAGGGCCAGTTCGCGCCGTACCTGCCCTTGGGCGCGTTCGAACAGTTTTTTGTCGCCCTTTGTCCCATAACGCTGAACGAGGCCTTCCTCCGTGCGCTTTCTCAGGAAGGAATCCATCGTGTCGCCTTGCGGCACCGGGTATCGGGGAAATTCGTAGCCTAAGTTGGCGAGTGTGTATTCGAGGCGCGCCGAGAGTACGCCGGTATTCGAAATTGCCTGCGGCAAATCGGCAAACAACCGAGCCAGCTCTTCCCCGGAGCGAAGATGGCGCTCGTCGTTTCGCTCCAGTAATCGTCCTGCTGTTTCGAGCTGGCAGTGGTTTCGAATGCAGGTAAACACGTCGAGGATTTCGCGGTCCTGAGAATGCGCGTAGCGAACCCCGTTGGTCGCCAGGAGGGGCAGATTCAGAGTTTCGGCAATTCGAACCGCGGCCTGATTGCGAATCTCCTCGACAGGGTCGAAATGCCTCTGCACCTCGACGTAGACATTCCGCTTCCCAAAAATCGCAGCGAGCTTTTCGATATTCTGTCGGGCTTGTTCATATCCTTTATGCGCTGATAAAAGAGACGCGGCTAAGACTCCTTCTCCGCCACCCGTTAGGCATACCAACCCTTCCGCGTGCTCCGCGACCTCGTCCAAAGTCGCCGTTCCCGTCCCTTTCTCTTTTTCCCGCAGTTTGTAAAGTGTGATGAGGCGGCAGAGATTCTGGTATCCCGCCCGATTCTCGGACAGCAGAGCCAGCCGGACCGGCCTCGCTGGAATCTTGTTCGACATCCACGAAGGCACGCCCGCCTGAGTTCCTAAATCCGCAACGGAAATCTCTGCGCCGACGTGAGCGCGAATTCCTGCCTTCTTCGCGGCCATGTAGAAACGCGGCGAACCATACACTCCGTCGCGATCCAGCAGAGCAATCGCCGGCATCCCGAGTCTTCCGGCCTCGGCGACAAGCTCCTCCGGCAAGGAAGCCCCCTCGAGGAAGCTAAATGCCGAACAAGAATGGAGTTCCACGTACATCAGTCGTAGATTCCTTCCACGAACCAGCGCCGCAAACGAAGGTCGCGGTAGATCCGATACACAGCGGTTTCCAGTAGGGCAGGCTCCGACAGGGTCGGGATCTTCGATTTCAGCCCGTCGGGGTTGCGCTTAATTTTTTCTTCTGGAAAATCACTTTGATCGGCTTGAAACTTCGGCCAAAAGGTTTTGATCAGAACATCCCATTCATCTCGCGCCCACGCGGTTTCCGACCACCAATCCCCTTTGGTTCGCCACGGGCCGGCGAGAGCGAGGATCTCCCGGCGTGCCCCATCGCAAACAATGCCGGCTGGCTTCGCGTCACGCAGTTCCACGAAAGCAGGGAGCGGCGGGCGATAAATCCTCAGAGCCGCTGTAGCTTGGCGCTGACGCTCGCTGGCTGCGGCCTTCGTCGAGCTTTCAGGGAGAACAAAACGCGCTTGCTGAAAAGCATTCGGCCGGTGCGTATCGAGCAGCACCGGCGCTCCTACGCGGCCCTCGCCGACCATGCTCTGAATGCGAGCCAATGTAACTTCGAGCCGTTCCGGTTCAGGGCTCAGCGGCAAAAACAATCCCTGTTGCCGCGTGCGCGAACGCGTTGGCACAGCCGATATCCTGACGGCGACGATGGGTGCGCTGGGCGGATGCGCTTGCAACTCCAGCTGCAGCAGCTTCAAAAGGAATTTGGACTCTTTCGCTGGAACCGGAAGTTTAAGCGTTCGAACGTGGAGCGGCGTTTCTTTGGCTCGCGAATCGGCTTCGGGTGCGGGCTGCGCTTGCAGCCCGCCGGTAACGGGTGCGGGCTGTACTTGCAGCCCGCCATTAATTTGCTGCGTCAGCGTGACTTTGATCTCGTTCGTTGCCAGGACGTGCATCCTGAGCCGCATGCACAACTGGTCCAGGAGCCGGTTCAACACAAACATCAATGGCTCCAGCAATTCGACAGGGAACTCCAGCTCCATGCACTCATCGAATTGAGTTGGAGGCTCCTTCGGGATCAGTGGTTTCGGATCGCAGCCCCGTGCCAGCAGCTGCAGACGCCTGCCTTCCTGTCCAAGCCGTTCCACAATGGCGACCTCGGGCAAGGCTGCGAATTCCGCGCATGTGTGAATGCCCCAGCGCGTCAGCGTATCCAAAAGTTCGGGAGGAATTTTGAGCGAAGGCAAGAGAAGCGTGCCCAGCCGGTCGCCTTCACTCCCCGCGGGAATTACGGTAATGCCCGGAAATCCTCGGGCGGCGCAGATGGCTGCTTCCGGGTTTCCGGCGACGGCGACGTTCGCGTCGAACCCCACTTTGGCCGCGACACGCTTTAGGTCACCAGCAATTTTCTCCGGCGAGCCAAAGAGCTTCTCGCAACCTGCGATGTCCAGCACAACGGTATCCGGCAACTCTTCTTCGCTGCCCTTTGCGTTTTCTTCCACGCGAGGCGAGATCGTCCAGGCGCAATCGAGCAAGGCTGCGTGCGCTGTTGCTTCCTGAGGGCGGGAGCGCCATCGCCACGCAATCCCGCTGCACGCTTCCGCCTGCACCTTGGTCATGCCGATTTCCACGCCCATCGCTTTTGCCGCTGCATTGGCGGCAAATACTTTGGTGAGAGGCGCAGCGCCATCGAGAATCGCCACGGGTTTGCCTCGAAGCTCCATTTCCAGACGCACGACGGCCTGCACGGGAAAATCAGGAACGAAGAGACAAGCAAAAGGCACGTTCGAACCCCATGCTCGAAAAGAAACACAGACGGCTTTGAGGCTCGTGGAAAAAGTCCGTTGGAAGCAGATTTTAGTGGTACAGACACTCTTGCCTGTGCGGTTTTGTAGGCGGCACCTACGCTGTCAACTTAACAACGATTGCAAAAACCGCACAGGCAAGAGTGCCTGTGCTACTCGACTTTTCCGCAGCCTCTTTGAAGCGGGGACCTTCTAAAAGCTACCGGACCATAGAGTGCGCGTTTGCCAGCGGGCGGAATTGGCCGGTTGTAACTGCCTGCGGGAACGCACCACTTTCCCCTGGATTTCGAAACCCTCAAAGGTCGCGATACCTGATCTTATCGGGGAGTCCGGACTAGTTTCTGGCGGGCTCTGATTCTGGCCGGGCTGCCCTTCGAAGCTCTGGGTAAACAAATACAGCCCGGACCCGGTGCAGCCTGGACTATCTTTTCGCGGGCTCCAAGTAGAGCCCGCACCCGACGTCCCATTTGCGCGAGCCACGGCGCTCCATTTCTCTTGTTCTCGCTGGCACCGCAGCACAAGCGAAGCGCAACTCTTGGCGCAAGGTTCTTCTCCCAACAGCAGCAAGATCGTCGGCGTGTTCTCCACGATGCGCTGGAACCGAAACCAAGTGCTGAGAGGAATCCGCCGCGCGTCCACCCACGAAATGTTCCCCAGATCGAACACCACTACGCCCCATCCCCCACTGTGCAAAAGAAGATCGGTTACCTTCAGGGCTTGTTCCAGCCGCTTCCAGGGTTTTGTGGGTGACGCCGTTCTTTTGGTAGCTGGTGGTGGATCTATGTTCTGAGTCTGTCTCCGTGGTAAGCGGCGACGAACGTTCTCTCCTCGCCGGGGACGTTGCCGATCAGGCTCCGCCTGTTCCCCTGCGCATCTGGCAGTTACATCAATTTCTGACGAAGGAACAGCTACTGAAAACTGTCTCTGAGCCTCGATTCCGTTTTTTCTGATTTCGCTGGTCGAGTAGCACAGCCACTCTTTACCCCGAGCCCCTGCGAGGGGCTGGCTGTGCGGTTTTGTAGACCGCTGGTGCGATTGCGAATTCAACAACGATTGCAAACCCTGCACAGCCAAGAGTGGCTGTGCTACAAAAACTTGGTCTCCAGCCCGTTTCACCAGAGAGGGAATCGATGTCTCAATCCCACGCATTTGGTCGCGCGGATGCTGCCAGAGAAAACCTGTAGTTGGCTTTTCGCGAATCTGCTTGGAGGGCCGAAAGGCGCCGGCATCCACATCGTTCTGCAAAAATGTTGTCGACACTGATCGTGTCCGGTGCGACGAGTCCTTCTCCTCATCCCCACCGCAGCGAATCCACAACAAGCGCCGGATATCCACTCCGGCAGCGGCCAGGGATGCCGGGTCCAGGGAATCCGATACGTCCACAAACGCGCACGCCTCTTCCCGTTGGGTGGCTTCGGCCAGCAAAGCCAGACTCAAACTGGTACGTCCCGAAGAGGCCGGGCCGCACAATTCCACGAGGGAGCCGCGAGGAAATCCGCCGCCCAATACTGCGTCGAGCTCCGCCACACCGCTTGGCTGAAGCACCGCAGGCACGCGATGCGAGGCAGCAAACCCTTCGAGCCCTCGTGCAAAGGCTCCATCTTTGATAGCAGTGCGGAATCCCGGAATGGCAGTCATAAGCAATAACTTTCGCTTTTTATTCGCCTAAAATATTCCAGTTTTCCCCGCCTGTCAACCTATTAAAAACAGGATCGATGGTTATCTGAGCTTTGGAGAAGGATTAGGGCCCGTCGAGAGGCGGGACCGCCAGACAAGAATATTACGCTGGCCTCCTTGGAGCGGCGTATAGTAGGACTATTAGGGTTAAATCCGGGTCAGCATGGCGTAAATCCGCAAAAGTACACAAGCCGAAGAAAGGATCAGGTCATGATTAATGACAAGTTCCTGGGCGCGATGTGGCAGAGAATTGCAGTGGGTCTGCTGGGCCTCAGTATTTTCCTGGTGGTTCCATACCCTTCGATCGCCGGAGGTTCGTCCAACAAGCCGGTGACGTTCGCCAAGGACGTTGCGCCGATTTTTCAGGCAAAGTGCCAGGAGTGTCACCATCCCGGGACCGTTGCGCCAATGTCTCTGGTGACGTATGAAGAGACGCTCCCGTGGGCGGAAAAAATCAAGGACCGCGTTACCACCCGTAATATGCCGCCTTGGCACATCGATAGAACGGTTGGAATCCAGCGTTTCAAGAACGACACTTCGTTGACGGACGAGCAGATTGACACGATCGTCCGGTGGGTCGATTCGGGCAAGGCGCCCGGGAACCCAAAAGACATGCCCCCCGCCAAGATGTGGCCGAGTGATGAAGGATGGCAGTTAGCCGAGCAGTACGGCCAGCCGGATATCGTCGTCAAGTCGGCGCCGTACACTGTGGCGGCATTTGGGCAGGACGAATGGTGGAAGCCGCTAAGCGAAGAACTCCCAGTGACCGAGCCGCGATGGGTTCGCGCAGTCGAGATGCGGCCAGGGACCATGGCGGGGCGCCGCGTCACTCATCATGCCCTCGCCCAGCTCCTTCAGGATGAGCCGGGCGTCAGCAGCGCCGCTGACGACGACGGCATCGGGCCGCTGGCCCAGGCGAGACGCAATGACGGAGGGCTCTTGATGGAATGGGCGATCGGGAAACAATTCGACGCCTACCCTTCCAACACGGGCAAATTGCTGCTACCGGGAGCAAGGATTCGGTGGGATGTGCACTACCACTCCGTCGGCGAACAGATTCGCGACAATGTCATGCTGGGCATCTATCTGTATCCCAAGGGCGTGACGCCAAAGTACCGCACACGCCTGATGGAATTTCATGCTAACCAACTCGGTAGAGTTCTGGATATTCCTCCCAACACGGTCACCGAGACTCAGTCTTTCCACGTGCTGAAGGAGAACGCCAGGTTTGAGAACTTTCAGCCGCATATGCATCTGCGCGGCAAGGCCATGTCGATGGAAGCGATCTTGCCGGACGGCACAACCGAGATGCTAAGCTACGTCGACCGCTTCGTCTTCAACTGGATGAATAACTACATTTACGAAGAGGACGCGGCGCCGGTGCTACCAAAGGGCACGGTAATCCGCATTACGGCCTGGCATGATAACACTGCCGCCAACCCGAACAATCCCGACCCGAACCAGTGGGTTGGCTGGGGCGAGCGCACAGTCGACGAGATGGCGCACGCTTGGGTGAACGTCACGTACCTCACCGATGAGGACTATCAAGAGTGGCTCGCTAAGCATAAACCGGGCCAGCCTCAGCCGGAAGGAATGCACAACCACTAATTCGGAATTCCGCGGACTGACAGGGAGAGCAGCTTTTTCTCAATTGTGTCTCCGCTTTTTCGGCTTACGAAATCGAAATTGCCGAGCGCAACTCGCTGTGAGGAGGTGATTTCTCGGATGCGCGCGCTGCGGTCGTCGGTGACGGGTCTGTATCTTGCGATTGTGCTCGTAACCTGTGCGCTCGTGTGGGTGACGCCTCGTGTGAACGGCCAATCCGGACAGTTGCCCATGGAGCCTTTACATACCTCTGGTCAGAGCGTGACGGCCGCCTATGAGGGTTGGTTCAAGAATCCGGACGGCAGCTTCAGTATGCTTTTTGGGTACCTCAATCGGAATCTGAAGGAAGAGCTGGACATCCCAGTTGGGGATAATAACCGGATTGAGCCAGGTCCGCCCGACCAGGGCCAGCCGACGCATTTTCTACCTCGCAGGCAGTGGGGCGTCTTCACCGTAACGGTGCCGCAGAATTTCGGGACCGGGAAGCTCACTTGGACGCTCGTCGCCAACGGTCAGGCAACTGCGGTGCCTGCACACCTGGATGCCCGGTGGGAAATCTCGCCCTTCGTCGAGGTGGGCATTGGCAATACCCCGCCGCTTATCAGCTTTGAAGAGGGAGGCCCATCTGTGCAGGGTCCGCGCGGGATGAGTGTCGCACTCGAGACGACCTTGCAGAATCCCGTCACGCTGAACCTGTGGGTCGCCGATGATGCTAAGACATTTCAGGGTGGCAAGGCCCCCGATAGTCCTCCAGTAACGGTGACGTGGAGCAAGTTCCGGGGCCCAGGCGCCGTGAAGTTTGCCGATAGCAAGCCCCCGGTCGAAAAAGCAGACCGCAAGTGGAACCCCGCCCCCGCCTTCAGCGGCAAGGCGACCACGACCGCTACGTTCAGCGAGCCTGGAGAGTACGTGTTGCGCGTGGTGGCCAACGATTGGTCGGGAGACGGCGGCGGCGGATTCCAGTGCTGCTGGACAAATGGTCAGGTGAAGGTCTCCGTCAAGCCGGAAGCGACGGGTGGTCGATAGTTCAATCTCCAGAGCGTTCCTTACCGAATTTCGCTCATAACGTATTACGTCGAATTCCACTTCATCTCTTTGGAAGCGACACAGGTAGGCGAGGCCAGGCAGCCCGTCAAGCCCGCGTGCGATGTCACTTTCTTTGAGGAGAGCAGTGCGAAACGCAGGCATGAAGACTTGTCTCTGTAGGCCTTGACAAGTTGAGGTCAGCCACTGACTTACGACCGAAGAGCCGTCCTCTCTCCTCGATTATAATGCAATGAAGTTCTCGTTTTCCCGCAACTGGTGAGTCTAGTCGGAGCCAGCCTTAAGGGCTCAGAAATCTCAGAATCGAGGATCGCATGTTGCCAAGCGAACAAAGGGTACGCACTTTTCTGCTCGTTGCAGTGTGGATGGGGTTCGGAGTTACGCCGCTCGCAGCACAAGAGATTTCGCTCGCGGGGTCGGGATCGAATGTGCCAAGTCCGCTATACGCTGCGTGGACGGGACAGTACGAGAAGTTGCACCAGAACGTGCGGGTGACGTACCTGCAGCTGGGCACCTCGGAAAGCATAAAAGAGATTGGCCAAGGCGTGGGTGATTTTGGGGGTGGCGAGATTCCTCTGAACGACGCGCAAATGCAGAAGGCAAAACATCCCTTGGTCCAGTTCCCGACCGTATTAGTGGCGATCGTTCCCATCTACAAGTTGCCGGGCGAGCACGAACTCCGATTTTCCGGCGAGTTAATGGCGGATATTTTTTTGGGAAACATCAAGAATTGGAAAGATGCAAGGATTGCTAAGCTGAATCCTGGTGTGGAGCTGCCCGATCTACCGATTGCTGTTGTCCACCGAAGCTCAGGAAAGGGATCGAATTACATTCTGACGGATTTCTTGAGCAAGACGAGCGCCGAATGGAAAACGAGGATCGGAAGGAGCGCCTCGCCGAGCTGGCCCGTGGGCATCGAGACGAATCGCAGCGAAGATATGGTGGCCAAGGTAAGCACGACACCGGGCGCAATCGGTTATGTGGAGCTGAATTACGCGAAGCGAAAAGACATCGGATACGGCAGCGTGCAGAATGCGGCTGGGCACTTCGTTCGCGCGACGCCGGCGAGCATTGCGGCCGCATGCGCGTCGAACGAGAAGAATATTCAAGCAGACTTTGCGCTGTCACTGACAAACGCAGAAGGAAAAGAATCGTACCCCATCGTGAGTTTCACAAGGATCTACGCGGCGGCATCGGGTATGGAGCCTGCGCGAAGCCGGGCATTGAAAGAGTTTTGGAACTGGGCGCTCACAGACGGGCAAGAAACAGCGAGCAGCCTGGGATACACCGTCTTGCCGGTAGGAATTGCCGCGAAGGCCCGCGACACATTGAATTCCATCCACTAGCTGTACTCAGGATTGGCCTCGAATAATCCAGGCCGAAGGGTGCTGTTCCATGCCAATGTGCGGGTAATATGTTTGAGCCTTGGGAGCCGCAAGAAGTATCAGAGTTGTGTGAACACCGGCGGCCTCATGGGTCCGTCGAATCAACTCGCGGCCAATGCCAAATCCCTGGTAAGCCTGATCGACCGCTAGGTCGGAGAGATAGGTGCAGTAGCTGTAGTCTGTGACCGCCCGCGACACGCCAACCAATTTGTCATCAACCCTCGCCGTGAGAATGACGTCGGCATGCTGGAGCATTCCGCGAACCACATCGGGCCGATGAACCGGTCGCCGCTCGGCGAGCGTGGAACGCACAAGAACGTCGACAAATTCGGCCACGTTAAGATTGGGCTCAAGCTGATACGTTAAGGTCACGCCGTCCTCTCATGACTTTGTCGTGGGCACTCGTCGAACGGCGAGGATGTGCTTAGCGAATTTCACCCGATAGCGTCATTGAGCCAATCGTGCCAGGAGCGAGATCGTTCCGGAATACTTCTCCGCCCTTCATTACGAATTTCACCCGCTCCGTCTCGCTGATGTCGGCCAGCGGATCGCCGGAAACAGCCACGATGTCGGCGAATTTTCCTTTTGTGATCGAGCCGACGTCGTTCTTCCAGCGCATTTCCGTTGCGGCATTGATGGTGCCGGCCTGAAGCGCGGCTGCCGGAGTCATGCCGCCAATATTGACGAGAGCGGAAAATTCGAGGGCGTTGCTGCCCTCGCGCCATGCGGCGCCTTGGGATCCGCTGCCGAACACGGTCATGAGTCCCTTGGTGGCGATGCACATCTTGACGTTCTTCTTAAAGATGGGGACGATCCCGTACTTCCCGCCGGTTTTCTTCGCGTCGGCGTCCTCGATCTCCGGTTGGGTGTATTCGAGAATCGTCGGGCTGTAGATCAGCCCTTTCTGAGCCATGGTGGTGCACTCTTCTTGTGTGATGCCTTGGCCGTGTTCGATGGAGTCGCCGGCATGTCCGGCGGTGATCGCGTTTTGCAGCCCGGGGTTACCGTACGTGTGCGAGCCGGTCTTTACTCCCAGGCGGTCCGCTTCGTCGTCTAGGGCTTTCATGACTTCAAGGGGATAAGTCTCGTCGACCAATAACTCCCCGGTCGACGAAAAATGGTAACCTCCGGACGGGTACAGTTTGATGTGATCCACGCCGTGTTCCACTTCGAAGCGCACGGCCGCTTGCGCCTCTTCCACGGAATGAATCACGATCGCATTGAGCATGCCGGGATCGGGCTTATCCCTCGGGCCGGGCGTGGGCCCACCCCAGACGATTCCCCGGCCTGACACCTGAACCCTGGGACCAGGAACGACGCCCAGATTGATCATCTCGCGGAGTGTGACGTCCTGGTATCCGTTGCCGTGGGAGGTCATTTCCTTCATCGCCGTAAAGCCGTTGACGAGGCCATCGCGCAATCTCTTTGTGGCGACGAGCAGGGCTTGGTCGCCGGTCATTTCGCCGCGCGAGGTCATGAAGTGGTTATGCGAATCGATGAACCCGGGCAGGACGGTCGCCTGGCTGAGGTCAATCACTCGGGCTCCCGCAGGAATCGTGACGCTGCCGTCCGCTCCGACGTCCGTGATTCGCTGGCCCTGAATCAGCACAACCTGCTTGGTCAGCATCTTGCCATTGATACTGTCGAATAATCGCCCGGCGCGAATCGCCACTGTTGACGGAGCCGGAGGGCAGGAATAGATCCCGCCCCAAGGTAGGACGCAGGGCGCAACGGGACCCACCCCTCGCCAATTGCCCGGCTTGACCTGAGGAGCCGGCGTTTCCGGGGCTTTACCGGCGTTCGAAACCTGCGCCCAAGGCGCGGGAGCAACAATCAGAATCGCGAACATTCCAAACACAGCTCTCGACGCAAATCGCCATCGCATTGTGAAACCCCTCCTCCGGGTCAACGTCTAGCCCGTCGGAGGGCGACTATACGCCTGAAGAGCCGTCGTGTGACACAGAAAATATTGCTGCGAAGAGTGGGTGTCGAGCGCACTCTGAGGTCAAGTGGACAATGGCGACGGAGTTTAAGGCTTTGGATTGGGGCGACGCGCCCTCTACGGTTTCAGCCCACGCGTTTGATCATCCTGCCGTATCGGCTTGAATTTGAGATCGTGAGCGCCCAAGATAGCGCACGCCTCCCCCAATTTGCGGACGACGTGCAGGTTCGGGCGTGTCTGCTCCCCTTCGAGCTGAAACATCCGCGCCAACCCAAAAATGTCTGGTGCCGGCGCCACGATGACACGCGGCTGCACGGGGTCCGGCATTGCCGGAGGGAGGCTCGCCAAGTCGCGGACCGTCTCGGGAGAAACCTCGAGCGAAGTCACACTCGCGAAGTCAGTGATACCCGCGCGCGGGCGAATTTTTGCTACGAGGTGTCCGGCAATCTGGTAGAAATTCCTCAGCTCCTCATTTATAACTCGCCCCTCGAACCGTCCTCGCAAAATCTGATTCGTGGAATCGAAGTCAAAATGATAAGGCATGGAAATTTCTCCTAAGTGATCCGGCAGGAATGGGAGGATTCTACTACGTTGCAGCGGGCGGGCGTTAACTGTGCCTGAAGCCGAACCAAAGCCGTAATATGGGGTTCAAGAGCGGCAACATAGGCTGATCTCGAGGCGGAAATTCGCGGGTTGTCTAATAGGTGAGCGACCAGCCGATCAGGGTGATCGTAAGAACGATGAGAAGAGCGCCGAGACTGACCAAACTCAAAACTCTCCCGCGACCTAGCAGTGAATCGCGAGTTTGGACATTCAGGCAAAGGAGAGTGAGAACGAAAACGGTTGCCATCCAAGCCAAGGTTGAAGGCAGCCCGGGATACCTGCCGATCATCGAGAGGAACTGATCGGGCGCCTGCCCAGCGGGGATCCACCAGGGAATCAGCGGCGTAACGGAGGCGGCCAGCACAAATGTCAGAACCTTCTTCGTTACCCAGCGCTGGACCTTCGGACGCGTACCCCGTAACTTCGCGCGCTCCCAGATGAAGTGGTGCCAGGCCAGCAGGCCGAGAATGATGGGTATCCACCCATAAACGCTGGCGTTCACATCCAACCACAACCACAAGCGGAACATGAATCGTGCGGCTGGCCGATGCACGTGTACCAGGCGTGGCAACAGGAGCCAGGCGACCACCGAGTTACAAGTCACGGCGATCAGGATCGTGCAGAGACTCATGAGCTGGAACCACTGACGCGTTGGAACGACTCCGCAGCCGGCGCACACCGGTTGCTTGGGCTCGAACTCCTGCCCACACTGGTCACAGAAGATACTTCCGGTTAAAGAACCCGAAATAGAGGCCATTTGAAGGAAGGTTAGCTCAAAGAGGGGTTAAAAAAATACTGTACTTTAGTGCAGAAATGGTCGCCGTACTTCGCGGGTTCAATCTGAAACAGGTCAGGTGAGGTCTCTGAAAGCTATTGATCCGACGATGCTTACAGGTAGGCAGTCCAGAAGTATCTAGCGCTTGCTTTGTTTCCCGGCATCCATCGCGAGAAATGGACGAAGACTGGCAGCGCGTTTCAGCGTGTTGAACCAGAATGCCGCGCCGAGGCTGAGAAACATCGCGGCTACGAGCATGCCCGGCAGCTCGTGTTTGTCCGGCGTCCAGCCGGGCCACTGGTCGGGTAGCAACTGGAATTCGGAGCGACCGAGTTGGCGTTTCATGGAGGCGGATTGATCGATCAGCTTGTCGCCCTCGGTCAGGAGCTGAGCGTTGACTTCCTGGTCGTACGCTGCAGCCAGATTTTCCGCGGCAGGGTTTCCGTCCAAGGTTGCTCGGAGCCAGGCGACGGCGTCCTCTCGGCTGGCGAAGCCGGGCGTTTCTTCAAGCGCCTTTGCTGCCGTGGCCTTTGCTTCGAGCGTGGTTCTGTCTTCTCTTGAAGGAGCGGGAGGAGCAGACTTTTCACGTTCGGCTGCTGCAGCCTTGGACCTCGCTGACTTACCCTTCGTCTCCGCTTTTTTCGTTGGCGCCTCTTCGGCAGGTTGCTCCGTCGGCGAAGCAGCATGAACGCTGGCCAGCGCGATCGCAAACGGGCTCTTTGAATCCTGAGCCGTCTTGGGCGCCGCAGGACCGGCGCCCGCGGAAGGGCTTTCCTGGGTCGCGGGTGCGGCGGGTGCCGCACTGTGCGAGCCTGGCCGCGATTTGCTTCTGGACGGCTCATTGCCCTCGGGAAGAGGTTGCAGGATTGCGGCCATGGCTACACGGTAGGCCTCGGGTACGACCGGGTGTCCAGCTTCCTTTGTTCGCGGAAGTTGCTCGGCCTGCTTGGCGATGGCGTCAGCGGCGGTCGCGACCTGAGCGCGCAGCTGCGCGTCGCCGGTGAGCGTTCGGAGTAAACGGATCGCGTCCAGGTGCGCCGCGAATACCGCGAGGAGCGAAAGCCCGACCGCGATCACGCGGGCCTGCACGGTGAACCGTTGCGAGGCGCGAACCATCGAATGCTTGAACCAGATTTTCAACCCTTCCGTCCACGTTTCTTCCTCGGCAGCAACTTGTGCAACCTGCGTGACAGCCTTTTCGACAGCAACGGCTACGCCACCGCCGCCGTGGTACAGAGCGGCATCGTCATCGAGCGATTCTAGCGGCGCCGACATCGCTTTCGCCTTGAGACGCGGTTCCCGATGAGCCTCTCCAGCGATCACCAGCATCGCACGCTGGACTGGGTCCGGCAGAGTGCCCTGCGGCGGCGCGGAGCACTTCTCGAGCGTGTCGACAAGTTCATCGAATCCGATGGACGTGGCCAGTCTCCAGCGGCTGAGCAGGCCCGCGAAAATCGCTCCGAGAATCGCGCCGCTGCGCCAGGGATGCCCGCACAGATCAACGAGAGGCACGTAGCTGGAGATAGCGTCGAAGGACTTGCAAACATCCTGGAACACGTATTCAAAGATCGTCAGCATCACAGGCCAGACGAAGAATCCCCCGACCGCTCCCAGTAGCCACGGCCGAAACGGGATTCCGCTGGCCGCCCCTCGCAGCTTTGCTGCTGCGTCCGGAGGCACGAACGGAAGTTTGTCGACCTGGAGGTAGAAACGCGACCATAGCGAATCGGAAATCAATGGATGATTCAGAACTCTGTGCGAGATTTGTTTGGCGTATCGCCTCGCTTCGCGATCTGTAGATGCGGTCTCGAACAGATCCATCAGGCCGCGTCGCAGGTTGCTGCCCCGCAAGCCGAGAAGGCTGACAACGAGCTGCGTGCCCACGGTGATGAGCAGGCTCATGCCGAGCATCAAAGCCGCAAACGCGATCACGGCATCAACGTGTTGGAGTGTCATGGTCTTCCGTTCTCAAGAAACCGGGTTCCGAAGCTTCACAAAGACTTCAAAAACTCAGTAATGGCTTCCTGGTCTTCTTTCTTCAATCTTTCAAAACGTTCAGTCACTTCGTACGCCTCGTTACGGTGCCTCAAGATGGCGTCGTGAAAAGTGAGCGATGCGCCGTCGTGCATCAATCGGGGACGCAAGCGGACTCCCCACAGGGGAGCCGTGCGAATCTTGTTGCGGCTGCTTTCAAAATCCTGCTTCGAAAGGTAGTCCGACATCATTTGAAAAACCCGGGTGCCGTAGTGCTCCCGTGTCGCCTGCAGGATTCCGTCACCGGTACCAACGTCATGCATCAGAAAATCGCCCCACGGATGAAATGCGACGGACCCCAGCGCGGGTGGAATCACAAAGGTACCGCCGTTGATTTTGGTTCCGGCAGGGGCGGTGGTGAGTGTTTCGACGTGGCAAGTCGCGCAGCCGATCTTGATAAATAAGCCGAGGCCCTTCTTTGCGGCTGCGCCGTTCGCGAGTTGCGAATCACGCGCGGGCGCCTTCGTAGCTCGAACAAAGCGAGCAAAATGATCGATATCAGCAAGGCCGTCTGCACCGGGTGTGTCGTTCGGTTCCGAGGCTGTGTTGCAAAGCTTAGTGACCTCATCCGGCTGCAGCCTGTTTGTGATGCCCATCTCGTTGAGATAAGCATCGCCCGCGAAGGATAACAGGCTGGCGTGCTGGTCTTTCCAACCGAAGCGGCCCACTCCCATCTGTCCCGGCGCTTCCACGATTGGGACGCGGAGGATCTGGCCGCAGATCTTGTGATGCGAAGACTTGCACTGCTGCTCGGCGAGATCAACGAGAGTTTGATCCGCCAGTGCCTCGACGAAGCCATCTCCCAACAAATTTAGAGAGAGGCGAAAGGCCCGGATCGTTTCCGTGTCCGGAACCCGTTCTTGAATCTCAGTGTCGGGAAAAGCCGCGTTGGGGCAAATGGCACGGTCGTTCACAAGAGAGCGGCCGGAAATCACTTCCGCGCCGTGGGCGATCGGAATGTCCGGATTGCGGAAGCGTTTGTCTGGCCCCAGGTGGCCAACCCGGAATTCCGAGACCTGGGAGGCGGCGCCCGAAACCGGATTCTGGTGGCACTCGCGGCATGATTGTGCGTTGTAAAGTGGTCCCAGGCCATCGCTCAACTGCTCGACTTCTTCGAATTTCGCCTGATCGGCCTGGTGAGTTGCATCGTCCACGATGCCGTTGCTCTTGTTGTCGAAGCCGGTCGGCGCTTCAGAAGGCGGGGGCGCTGCGGAGGCCAGGGCGAAGCTCAGGAGAATCAAAAAGATAGGTAGTTTCACGGCTCTTCTCCAGTCGACTCTCGATGAGTCAAACCAGGCTGGGGCTATATACCTTTACTTAATACCACCTTCAGCGACGCCCTCCCACGACCGAGAGATCGTGGTTTGCCTAAACTGCCAAGCCCCGCAGGGCGATGGGCTGCTCCGGTGCCCGCTCCACACGATGACCGCAGACGCGTCTGCAAAGCGCCCAGTTCTGGAAATCCAGGTTCTTGTCGCTCCGTTGTACCTGCGCGTGGGTTGAGGGGTATACTTCGCGCTTCCGCTCCAAGGAATTGGGAGGGAGTCATGAATCGAGCCGCCGTCCTCTTCATCTTCATCGCATCTTTGTTTGTCTTGCCGGTGTCACCGTTGGCGCAGCATTCGCCCGCGTCCACCCGGACTGAAACCTATTTCCCAGAGCGCCTCGACTGGCAGCATACGAAGCCGGAGGAAGTGGTCATGGATGGGGCGCGGCTCGACGAAGCGGTGAAGCTCGCCATCGCTGACGAAAATCCTGGTCCGCGGAATATGGCGACGTACCTCGCCACGACCTTTGGTGCGAACGAACCATTCGATACCCCCATTGGCCCGGTCAAGGATGCGGGTGGTCCAGCTGGCCTGATTACTCGACACGGCTACGTCATAGCCGAATGGGGGAATCCCGAGCGCGTGGACATGACCTTCAGCGTCACGAAAACCTTCCTGACAACGCTAGTCGGGCTTGCCTGGCAGCGCGGACTGATCCGCGACATCCACGATCATCCGCGGAACTACATGCCGCCCAACGTTGACCTCTTCGAGGCGCCTCACAATCAATCCATCGAGTGGGAGCATCTTCTGCGCCAGACGAGCGACTGGCAGGGCACTCTGTGGGGCAAACCCGATTGGGCGGATCGCCCTGAGGGCGAAAAGCCCGCCGACTGGCCCAACCGCAAGCTCTACGAACCGGGTACTCGTTACAAGTACAACGACGTGCGCGTGAACGTCCTGGCGCTGGCGCTCCTCAATGTCTGGCGCCGGCCGCTTCAGGAAATCTTGCGCGAAGAGATCATGGAGCCGATCGGCGCATCGTCGACGTGGCGCTGGTACGGCTACGACAACTCCTGGGTGGAAATCGACGGTCAACGAATGCAATCGGTGACCGGAGGGGGTCACTGGGGCGGCGGCATGTTCATCAACGCCTACGACATGGCGCGTTTTGGATACCTTTTCCTGCGTCACGGCAAATGGAAAGACCGCGAAATCGTCTCCGAAAAATGGATCGCGATGGCTCGCACGCCCGGCCCCGCTAACCAAACCTACGGTTTCGCCAATTGGTTTTTGAACACCGAACGCAAGCCTTTGCCAGCCGCGCCTGAATCCGCCGTCTATTTCGAGGGCAACGGCAACAACGTCATCTACGTGGACTGGGACGATGATGTTGTCGCTGTCGTTCGGTGGATCAAAGGCGGCAGCGCGCTCAACGACTTTCTCGCAAAAATGCTCGCGTCGATCGAGACTCCTTCGCGTTAGAGGTACTGCAGGAAATCCCCGGTCTTTACCTGCCCTTTCGTACAGTTGCGGTGAAAGAACTGGCCTTGTGGGTCGGAAATTGACGGACTCGCAACGGTGCCTTACTGTGGATTGCAATGGAACATTCATAGGGGCGGGGGTGCTTGCACCGCAAGTGTCCGCGCTGCGGGGGGACCCATTCGGTGTCGCCCCAAACAACTTTAAGGAGGAATGATGAAGAAATTCATATGGGTGGCGCTTGCTGTGTCAGTTTTTTCCGTGTCGGCTTACGCTCAACAAGGCCCTCGTGCCGATATCTCGGCCGGGTACTCCTTCTTGCGCGTCGGAGGCACGGGCGGTGCGAATCTGAACGGCTTCGACACATCGTTTGCTTACAACGCCAACGATTGGTTCGGGATCGCCGGCGATATCGGCGTCTACCACGCATCGCCTAGCGGAGTGAGCGTGACTGCCGAGTCCTACACGTTCGGCCCGCGCTTTACCTACCGCAAGTCCGATCACTTCATGCCTTTCGGTGAGGCGCTCTTCGGGATGTCGCATGCCTCTGCATCCGCTGGCGGCCTCAGCGGCTCGAGCAATCCGTTCACATACCAGATGGGCGGAGGCGTGGAGATCCCTCTGGGCAGCCACAGTTGGGCTCTGCGGCCTCAAGCCGATTACGTCGGGCTGAGAGCGAACGGCGGCTCGACAAACTGCGTCCGCATCGCCGTCGGAATCGTCTACCACATCGGCCAAAAGTAACAGCTTCCCTCTTCCAACTTGCGTCAGGCCGCGGTGATCTCTCATCCGGCCTGACGCGGGTTACCCCCCGCTCTACCGCAGCTCCGCCCGCAGTCGCACTTTTCCTGAGCCTCGCTTAGACACAAGGCCGACGACATAGCGTAAGATCCCACGTCGGCGACCTCATCAGCTTGTGCGTGGCGCTTTTCCCCATTTCGCTGCCGGCTCAACCGGTCGATGCAACACCATCTGCTATAAATCTTTTCTCTAAAGGTGGTGTTTATGACGGTTAGGAGACGGGTGAAGCTGTCCGCCAACCAGCGGATCGACATGTGGCGTCGTTGGAAGGCGGGACAGTCGTTGCATCAGATTGGACGAGCCTTCGGCAAGGACCATGTGTGCATTCAATTTATGTTGGCGCAGCACGGCGGGATTGCTCCGGCAGCGCGTCGGCGCTCGCTGCTGACGCTGACACTGGCGGAGCGGGAAAACATTTCTCGAGGGATTGCTTGCGGCTCGTCGATTCGTCAAATCGCCAAAGGGTTGCAGCGGGCGGTGTCGACGGTGAGTCGCGAGGTCGCCCGCCATGGCGGGCGACCCCAGTATCGAGCCACCTATGCCGATCAGCAAGCCTGGCAGTCGGCCTTGCGGCCCAAGCGATGCCTTCTTGCCCTCCACGTGAAGCTGCAGGAGATCGTTGCGGGTAAACTAATCCTGAACTGGTCGCCGGAACAAATTTCCGGGTGGCTGAAGATTCAGTATCCCGAGGACGAGAGGATGCGCGTGTCGCACGAGACGATTTACCGCAGCCTGTTCATTCAAGCGCGGGGTGCTGAAAAAGGAGCTGATTCAGCATCTTCGCTTCCAGCGGCGGATCCTCCGCTCGCGGCACGCGCGGGATCGTGGACACCGCAGTGGCCAAATCGTGGATGCCATTTCCATCCGAGAAAGACCCGCGGAAATCGAGGACCGCGCCATTCCCGGTCATTGGGAGGGCGACCTCATTGGCGGCACCAAGAACAGCCACATCGCCACGCTGGTGGAACGTCATTCGCGTTTCACGATGCTGGTCAAGGTGTCCAACAAAGATACGGCTACCGTGGTCGCCGCCCTGAGCCGGCACGTTGGCAAACTGCCCGCCTCTTTGCGGCGCTCGTTGACCTGGGATCGCGGACTGGAGATGGCCCAGCACAAGAGCTTCACGGTGGACACGAATGTGAAAGTCTACTTCTGTGATCCGCAGAGCCCGTGGCAGCGCGGCTCGAACGAAAACACGAATGGCCTGTTGCGTCAGTACTTCCCTAAAAGAACAGACTTGTCAGGGTATTCTCAAGCAGAACTTGACGAAGTGGCACTGCGATTAAATCAACGACCACGAAAGACTTTGGGTTTTGAGACTCCAGCCGATAGACTGCAAGCAAGTGTTGCACTGACCCATTGAGACCACCCTTTCAGATGATGCTGAGCCTCTATGTCAAACTGGGAGTTTCCTCCTGCTCGCGACACGCAATCCGTCGGCGAATCGTAGCCTGATCGCCTTCACGGCGTGGTCGAGCTTTGCTCACGCCGGAGTGATGGCGGTGCAGGTATTCCGCAATCTGATCCCAGGCGGAGAACTGATAGGCTCGGCAGTTCTGGTTGTGATTGGCATAGCCCTTGTCGCGCTCGCGCCGGCAAGCTTAACGTCAGTCGCGTCCTGATAGGAGAGGCGGCGGGCGGAGCGGCGAAGAAGGCATCCGGTTCGACGGTCCCCACACCGTCTGCAGTCTAGCTAATCCCAACAAGCTTCTTCGCGCTGAACTCCCACGCGGGCCGGCCACGAAAGTGCTATCCATGTAGCCGGCGCCGTCTGTTTACCCATGTGTCCGGGCCGGACCCAGGTGAAAGTGGCGCGCCCGGAGGGAATTGAACCCCCGACCCTCTGCTTAGAAGGCAGACGCTCTATCCGCTGAGCTACGGGCGCATCCTTGGCTACTCAATTCATTCTACTGCTCTTGCCCAACTAATTCGAGTTCCAGTTCTTCGGCGATTCTTGGAGCACTTGGAGCAACTCCGATACATGGAACAGTAAAACCGACACCGATCTCTTCAGCTTCCCCAAGACGACGGTCCAACTCGAACTCCATGCGTGAGTAGAGTTCGGACATCGTCTCAGGTTGGTGTCCCATCCAGAAATTATTGATGTCTTCTTGACATCTCTCGCCTCTCAGCCAGGTCTTCCGAAAGCGACGAAAGGCATGGAATCCCATTCCTTTTTCGTCAATCTTCGCCTGAAGGCGAGGGGCTAACCAACGTTGTTCAAGGTTGTTGTGCAAGTATGGGGTGCCTTTTCGGGTCTCAAACAGTAGTCCATCCTTGCCGTTAATAAATGACCGCAGGTACTCTGCAATCTGTCGTGATAGGTCAACCTCTCTGTACCCAGCATCCGTTTTGAGGTATTCGACGATACGGGGTCTGTCGCGGTCAACCTGTTTGGCAGACTTGAATCGTTCGACCGTCATTCACGAAATGCTTAGTCTCCAAAGCCAAAGCCTCGGATATCCGCAACCCGGTGGCGGCGCGCAAAACATAGAGCGCCTGCTCGTCGCCATCACTTTTTGATATAAGCGGGTTAATTGCCTCTACCCTGAGTGCAGGTCAGCGCTGCCTTTTCGGATTGACAACTGGGAGGTCCATCACGGAACTATCCCACTTTCGTGGATGGATCGGCTCTCCAGTTCTGCCATCCTTGAGCGAAGCCACAACCTGAGCGATGTATTCCACATACTTGTTCACCGTGCGTGCCGACAGTGATTTTTTCATTTTATCCACCAGCGGTTTCACGGTGATGTTGTGGACATTCCCCAATGGCAGGTCACCGATCTTGGGCAGAATCCACTTATTGAGGGCCGCTTCGATGCTTGAAGTGTCCTTGATTGGCTTCCTATCCCGAGTCTGTACGCAGCGAAGGTACTTTTTCGCTTGATCCCAGAAGGTGGTTTCGCCGAGAACCACACGGTTGAACCGCTCTTCCGAATTTGCCACCGACTTCTCGACAATTTCGCGGGCCTTACGCAGCACATCTATCGATGGCGGCTTTGGGTTACCGCTCCTGTCGAAAACCACAGGTGCAACTTTCTCATTCATGTTGATGCGTTCTTCGTGACCTTCGACATACATACGCCATCTGACCCGATACCACTTTCCTGCGATGACGACGGTTCCTTTCTGACCGCTTCGACGACTCATGGACTTGCGTCCTCTCCGTCGTCGCTTCGGTTGCGCGTCAGAGAGGATGCCACGCCGGGCATCCGCGCGCAACGCCTCCGAAACGATTGGGGAAGAACTTGTGATGGAAAGTCCTGGTGAAGGTAGACTGGCCGAGTATCCGGGAAGCGGTATGGTGCGCAAGCAGACGTTTTGGCTTTCCGCTGCCAGCGCGTTGAATTCCGTGCGTTTGCTCGACATTCTCTGAACTCCAAGGGACAGGGGATTGGAGTGGAAAAGGAGAATGGGTAAGGGGAATGGATTTTAAGTGAATGGATTCCGCCCTGTGGTTACCAAGAAGGGAAAGGGAGCCGGAGCGCGGCGGCAAGCTTGCCGCCGCGCTCTGGCGCTGATGGCTCTCGTTTTCTTTTGCGCTGTTTCATTCGGTTTCTTGTAGGAACTCGCGAAAGAGCGGGTGGTAGAGCTTGTATCGCCCTCTTCCTCTGTGGATGAGCAGGCTCTTCTCGACAAGCCGTGCAGAGTATTCTCTTCGGAATTTGCTGGTGTAGTGCTGGGTAGCGAGCTCGTACTCCGCCAGCAGCGCATGAGTGAATTTGTCGAGCAGGTTCTCAGCGAGGCGCAAGTAGTCGCCAACGTCGCTGGAAGCCGAAATGAAAACGGGGAGCATTGCGAACGACGTCTGAGAGCCCAGGGCGGCGAAACTTGAGCAGCAAACTGCTTTTGCCGATGCCCCAGTCGTCAAGAATGGCGAATGACGCGGTCCTGCCCGCCTGCAAGCCTTGTTGCAGCGCCTGGCGGCTGACCGTCTGCGAGAGCTGACTTGCTGACGTACCGCCGTGCCCGTCCGAAGGCATGACGCCAGATGCAAAAGCGCGGGTAGGCCCAGATAGGCGATGTCCGCGCGGGAAAGGATATGGTGCATAAGGAAGCTAGAGAGCTTCGCGTGGGCACCGTGCTCCCGCTCAAGTCGCCAGCAATCTCCGTGAGGATTTCACTGTTATTCCCTTTCGACTACGGCGGTAACCATCTCTCCGGGTCCAGCACCAACAGGTTGGTGACGTAGTCTCCTTCCCGCTGGAATTGACTTCCGAGTCGAACACCTCAAAACCGCGCCGGTAAGTTTCGTGGCCTAACATGGCCTCCTCGAATCAAGATTGGTGTGGATCACAGGTTCGTGGGTCAGGGTGCGGAGGTTGGGAGTGGGCGTGGATACCTTGTACAAACTCACGGGCTCGGGCGCGCCCTTGCAGCGCTCGATTACCCTGCGGTGCCCTGCAGCCCGTTCATACGACCGCTGGCGGCCTTCCGAGGCGACGGCTACTATCAGTTCAACCGTTCGCCCGCGCTGGCGCGGCACGGTGCAAACCGTGTTACGGAGTGCGGCAATTGCAGGAAGGCGGTCCAGTGCGGACGGTCAACGACGGCGATGGACACACTATCATCGTGAGCATCTAGGACGAACTCCTCCCAGAGGTATGGCTGCCCGCCTCGTCGAGGCAGCAAGTGGCGGGGGCATCCGATCTTCGCTAGCGCTGCGATCTTCTCATCATGCTGAAAGAAGAAATCGGCCGGCCACTCCTTCGCGTCCAGGTAGAAACTGACTGCTGCCAGCCGCCAACGAGTGTCATGAATGCGGTGAGGCCGCCGCGCCCGAGAATCCGTTCCGACCAGCCGCAGCACCGACTTGGTGGCGTGGCATTTTGTCGATGACGGAACAGAAAGATTTTTGACTAGGCTTGGACACCTCGGGGGTTACTGCACGGTTGAACAGGCGCAAGGGTTGGGATTGGCGAACTCTCCCTCGCAAGCGTAGGCACAGTTGAACGGTTTGGAGAGGGCGGGGTTCTTGCGTCGGGTCGCGGAATATCCGCTCGCTGTGGCGGATTGTGTGAGACAAGACATGGCTAAAACTGTGTTGGAGCGTGCACGACCAGGTTACGCGTGCTGACGATTGCGAGGAGACCCAGTGTGGGCGTTTTTGTCGGCTCGTAGGTAAAGGCGCACCCGATGAAGTTCAGTAGGTCCTGCAGAGCCAACATACTAATCGCGTACGCCGTCTCCTTGCCGGAGCGAAGGAGGTGGGAGCGGGATCAGCAACAGGCAGGAGGCCTTTGCTGAGGAAAATCCTGCTCCCGGTTGTTACATCAGCGCATTCTAGGATCGCCGCGCCTATAATCCGGCGCAAGAAATAACCGGATAACCAGCTCCAGCCTGGACCGCCGTACGAAAAGGAGCGATCCAACAATGGATGACAAACGTGACCTCGAAAAACGAAGTGAGGACGCCGGCGCTCGTTCGCGGCGTGACTTCATCGCAGTGTCCTTGGCTGCTGGGGTTGTTGCCGCAGCAGGTTCGGCAGAGGCTGCCATGCAAGTTACCGACACGGATGTCATGATCCAAACTCCAGACGGCATGTGCGACGCTGCTTTCGCTCATCCGACGACCGGCTCGCATCCGGGTGTGGTCATTTGGGCCGATGCGTTCGGTTTGCGTCCCGTAATGCGAGACATCGGCAAGCGGATTGCCGCCGAAGGCTACTCGGTGGTAATACCGAACCCCTTCTATCGTGTGAGGAAGGCCCCAGTGTTCGATGATGTTGCCTCGTTCAACTTCCAGAATCAGGCTGACATGGCGAAGCTCATGCCCCTGATGGGGTCGATAAATGCACCAGGCGCGGCAGAAAAGGATGCCGTAGCGTTCGTCGCGTTTCTGGACTCGCA